>Ga0136588_1000584_pt1 | contig 13149 bp, 5 predicted proteins | sample AntRauMFilla1564_FD_104782 | JGI IMG/M metagenome (GOLD analysis project Ga0136588, IMG submission 104782) | Saline lake microbial communities from Rauer Islands, Antarctica - Metagenome Filla 1 #564 | ecosystem: Environmental > Aquatic > Non-marine Saline and Alkaline > Saline | place... | reverse complement strand
CACTTACACTTCCTCAGAAAAAAGAAAAAAGAAAAAAAGACAAGCCGCGGCTCTGGTTCAGCAAACGCGCTATACAACGACGTGCGTCATCAACATTAAGTTACTTGCCGCAAAGTGGGGAAAAGAAACCTCGCAAGTAAACTTAAAAATAGATGCTACTAGGGTAATTGCTGACGGCCTAGGCAATGAAACTCCGGCTGTATTTGATGATGTGGTTGATATTGTGGTCTTTGCCAATGACCCCAGCGACTTTAGCAGCGAAACGGTGGTTTTATACCGTCAAAAACATCGCTTAGTAAACGGTGAAAACGAACTTGTTATACGCCTTGATGGCAGTCTTAATGATGGTTCACAGCCTGCTTATGTGGGTGTGGATCCTTTTGTTCGTTTTATTGACACAGATGTTAAAGATAATGTATTGCGTATAAAGACTAAAGCCGAGGAATAATGTTTATTGCCCCATTTTCCACTTTTAAATCTAGAGGAAGTTTACTCAGCAATACTATTTTTGGGTCATTGCTGTTCAAGGTATACACAGGGTTTTGTGCTAAAAACGCATTGATAATACTTATTGCCTCGTTGTTAAGCGTACCTAAGTTGCCCCTAAACCGGCCCGCATCGATGCTTGAGTCGAGTAAGCTTACGTCGCGTAAAAAAATTGCTTTTTTCTGACTGTCATAAAAAGGACTGCCTTGAACTTGCAGTTTAAGGCCTACTGGGTAGGTAAAGGCGAAGGCATTAATTATAGCGCTAGTATCGAGTCTTATTAACACTACATCGCGATTACCGGGACCGATAACAACATCCAAATCGTTTACAGCAAACTTTACTGGTAAGCCCATTAAATTCACATTTTCGCTCAATTTAGGCAATTGCTTAATGAGTACGGACTCGATATCTTCATTGCTAAATGAATAAACTGACAGGCCTTGTGTGCTGGTGCAGGCTGATAACATGAGCGCGCTTAGAATGAGTAAAATTCTCATATTGGTCCTTTTGGTGTAAATAATAAAATGGTTACGACGCTAAATATCTTAACAGCCAACTATTAACAAGTACTAGCGACTTAATTACTAGGGCTACATTTTAACGCTATCAAGAATGCTTAACGTGGTGAAGCAAAAAATACACATTTGCGAAGTAAATAGTAGGCCTATGGGGGTGCTTAAAAAGAGTGAAAAAACGAGCATGCTGAGCAATTTATACCACTGTGCCTAATTACATTATGCGAAGCCGCAACGATTGCGCCGCTTGCTCTTTCAACGCAAAGCGACCAGTTCAGCATTGACGGGTTGCACTGTTAGGCGAGATCATGTTAATTAGCCCGTGTAGCCTTATATATGACAGTATTCACTATTATATTAGCGCATCAGGCAGCGGCTCAATATAAAAACAGCATCGTTGTTTACCGAGCATTCTATCGTAAACTATAGCGTTAGTGAGCATCTAAACGCTGAGATTACGATGTTATGCGAAGTCTGTGCTATGAAATTGCGCATCTAAATTGGGTGTTTATTTTTGCTCACATCAGTACCAATAGCCTTACGAATGTTCAGTAAGCTTTCCTCCAAATTGGCCTTAGTAAGATGGATCTACGTAAATATGGTAAGCTTCTCGCATTAGACGTCTACACGCATTTGAATACAGTTTAACAAAACTTGTATTCATGTGAGTGTTGTCAATTATATTAATCACATAAGATAGTGCTGCTAACTTCGTCATGGCCTTTATGCCCTTTTATCATTTGAAACGCTTTACTTTGAGTATCTACTTTGAAACATAGCCCTACAGAAAAAGATTTATGGTTTGTACCGTTAGGCGGAACAGGCGAGATTGGCATGAATGTCAATCTTTACGGACACAACAAACAATGGTTAATGATCGATTGCGGGGTAACTTTTAATGTGCCGCTGGATCGCGAGCAAGATGAAAAAGTAGGGGTCATGCGCCATAATATGGTGACTGCCGATTTATCTTTTATTGCAAATCGTCGCGACAGTTTATGTGGCATTGTATTAACGCATGCGCACGAAGACCACCTTGGTGCGGTGCTAAGCCAATGGGAGCAGCTACGGTGTCCAATCTACACGACTGCTTTTACCGCAGAGGTGCTAAGACGTAAAGCTTACCGCGCAGAGATCCCCTACGAGTTACCCATAGTCGTAGTAAAAACAGGCAGTGTGCTCGACATTGGTCCATTTACAATTGAATGGATACCCACCACACATTCTATTCCCGAAGCTAACGCACTGCTTATTACTACCGCAGTAGCGCGCGTATTACACACCGGCGATTGGAAAATTGATGCAAGCCCTGTGGTTGGCGAAGGCTTTAATAAAGAGTTGTTTAAACAGTTAGCCAGCAGGAATATTACGGCTATGGTGTGTGATTCAACAAACGCTAACCGGCCCGGTCATTCAAAGTCAGAAAAGGACTGTGAATTAGGCTTAGGCACGGTCATTAGCAAGGCAAAAGGCAGGGTAGTGGTAACCTGTTTCGCCAGTAATGTAGCGCGTTTAATTACGCTAGCAAAAATAGCGCAAGCGACCAATCGCTACATGTGTTTATTAGGCCCTGCGCTTGAAAACATGGTTAGCATTGCCAGAAGCACAGGCTTTTGGCCCGCAGAGTTTAAAATTACGCCACGTCGTCATATCGGCTATCTGCCAAAACATGAAGTGCTCATTGTAGCAACGGGAAGCCAAGGAGAGCCTCGTGCAGGCTTATACAAACTAGCATTAAACAATCACAGAGACTGCGATCTTGAAAAAGATGACACCGTTATTTTTAGCAGTATTGTCATCCCTGGAAATGAAAAACCCATAAAGAGATTAATCACTTTGCTTGAAGAGCGTGAAATACACGTAGTAGAGTCTGCAAACTGCGAGCATATTATTCATGCTTCCGGGCATCCGAATGAGGGAGATTTAGCCCAGTTGTTTAATTGGGTAAAACCAAGCTGTATTGTGCCTGTGCACGGAGAGCCTAAGCACCTGCTAGCTTGTTCGCAGGTTGCAAAAGCGCAGGGCATAAACCAGCAGCTGGTGGGTTTAAATGGGGATTTATATAGTCTTGCGCCGCGATTTTCCATAAAGCGTGGTGAAATAAGCGCGCCCCGAATCGCCTTATAAAAACGTGTTGTTACAAAGTCTAACGTAAATTCGATTTGACTAGCACCGGCAATAGCGCAGAAAATCAACACAAATTGCTGTCAGATCGGACCACTAACTTTTTTCTTGATATTTCTTGCAGGGGTAATTTCCTCAGGTAAAACCTGTAAACTCGGGCTCATCGTATTTAATTGATGAAATCTTGTATAAAAAACAGTTGTTAAATATTACAAATACCGCATTATTGCATGTAAAAATTATGTAAAGAATTTAATTGGGATGAAATATGTCGCTAGATAATAACGCCGCAGTAACGACTCAGGTTGTATCGCCATTAGCTATGCTCTACAAAAGAGAATCTGAAACACCAAACGACCATTACATGACACAGCCCAGTGCTGAAGGTCCAAGAACATTTACCTGGGCGCAAACGATGGAGCAGGCGCGCAGGGTAGCTGCCAGAATCAACACTTATCGCTATCCTAAAGGCACCCGCATTGCTATTTTAGGCAAAAACTCCGCTGAATGGATCATTATCGATATCGCCATAATGCTATCAGGAAATGTGTCTGTGCCTATTTTTGCCACTGCTGGCAAAGACACCATTAGCTATGTATTGGAGCACGCTGAGTGCCCAATGATGTTTGTGGGTAAACTCGATAATTATAAAGCCGCGCATGAAGCCACTTTCGATGAACTCGTCACGGTGAGCTTTCCTTATCCTGGTATAGAGACGAAAGTAGCGTGGGACGAATTTACAGATATTGAGCCCTTGGATAAAAGCCCTATTCCTGATTTGAACGATATTATGACCATTATCTACACATCAGGCAGTACAGGGCAACCCAAAGGTGTTGTGCACACCTATCAAACTATATGTTGGGCGGCGCAAAATTCCTTGCATGCAATGAGTGTGACAAATCAAGATAGAGCAATGAGCTATTTGCCCCTTGCACACATAACTGAGCGAGTATTAGTAGAACTGGCCAGTATCTACAGCGGCATGACCCTGCACTTTGTAGAGTCACTTGACACCTTTACGCGTGATGTAAAATCGTGTCAACCTACCCTGTTTATTTCGGTACCTAGGCTGTGGACAAAATTTAAAATGGGCGTGCTGGCAAAAATCCCGCAAAAGAAGTTAAAATTTCTGCTCAGCATTCCTTTAATCGGTAAGAAAGTTGCTAAAAAAATACGCGAAGAACTAGGCCTAGGTTCAGCTCGGCTATGGGCATCGGGTTCGGCGCCCTTAGCGCCCTCTACTATTGAATGGTTTCATAAAATTGGCATAGATATATCAGAAGGCTGGGGTATGACCGAAAACTGCGCATACGGAACCAGCAGTGTTCCCTTTAGAGTGGATAAGATAGGCTCCATTGGATCTGCCTACGAGGGCGTCACAATTCGAATTGCGGAAGATGGCGAAATACAGGTAAAATCTCCGTGTAATATGGTTGGCTACTACAAGGATCAAGAAAAAACCTCTGGGGTATTTACTAATGATGAATATTTGCGCACAGGCGATAAAGGTAGGATGGACGAAGAGGGCTTTATTTATATTACCGGAAGACTTAAAGATATCTTCAAGACAGAAAAAGGCAAGTATGTTGCGCCTGCGCCGATTGAATCTAAAATAATGGAAACTTCTATTGTTGAGCAAGTATGCGTCACGGGTACAAGCTTGGCCCAGCCTATTGCACTTTTAGTGCTCTCTGAAGAAGCCAGAAAACATTCCAAGGAAGCGGTAATACAAACACTTACCGCTATGCTTACTTCTATTAATGAAACCTTAGAGAGCCATGCGCGGCTTGACCGCATCGTTATTTTTAAAGAGGAATGGTCAATTGAAAACGACTTGCTTACACCTACTCTAAAAGTAAAAAGACATATAATTGAAGAAAAGTTCAAATCGGTGATAGTTGGGGAACACAGCGACAAGATTGTATGGGTTGATTAAGTTTTAGCGCAACTTTACACTGTAGATTGTTATCATTAAAAGGGCTTTACGCCCTTTTATTTTTTTTGTAAAACATTAGCGCTTTATTGTTTGCTTACATACCCTATAAGTGAGGATTGCTTGCTTTATTTGTATCCTTCTAATCGACTAGAAGATTTGGCGGTGTTGTTAGCCGAAGTCGTTAAAACACGCCCTAGGAACATTCTCAGCCCTATTAGTGTGCTGGTGCCTAATCCCGGCATGCAGCATTGGTTGAACATGCAGCTGTGCGACTACTTAAGTATATCAATGAATATTGATTGCCCTATGCCCACGCGCTATATATGGGATCTATGCCGTGACGTGCTTGGCGCTGAGAATATTCCGCAAAAGAGTCCATATAAGCGCGAGGTACTAAGCTGGAAAATATATCAGCTTTGCCAGTCGCCGCAGTGTAAGCAGGCTGATTTTTATCCTGAGTTAAGTCGATATTGGCAGCAGGCCAGCACCGAGCTTGACCGGCGAAGACGAATATTCAGTTTTAGTCGCCAGTTAGCCGACTTGTTTGAGCAGTACTTAGTGTTTAGACCCGACTGGCTTGAGCAATGGGAAGACAATAAAAACGTGGACTTTGTGTCACCCCGCTATCAGCTTTTTGAGCAATGGCAGAAATGGTTCTGGCTTGAGCTAATAAAATGGATGCCAGCACACCCAGTGAGTCTTCAGTTTGAAGCTACCGCGTCTTTTGCCGAGCGAAAACCAATGCTGCCAAACGACATATATATTTTTTCGATCAACAGTATTTCGCCTATTTACCTAACTTTTTTTGATGAAATTAGTCAGCACACCAATGTACATTTGTTTCAGCTTAATCCATGCGTGAATTACTGGGGCGATGCGCAATCAGATATTGCCATAGCAAAGTTTCAGCGCAAGCAGGCTTTGGACCTTTCTTTGGATGAAAATACTGTTCACCCACTGCTGCGAAATTTAGGCGCACAGGGTCGTGATTTAAATAATTTATTAGTGGATATGCAGCATCAAGAAATAGCAGCCTTTGATATTGATAGCAATGAAGCGTCAAAGCAAGGTGCGCCAAGTGTACTGCTGCAGCTGCAGCGAGATATATTGTCTGGCAACACCCAAAAGCGTGATCTTGAACACGATAACAGTATTGCCGTGCATGCTTGCCACAGTGAAGTACGTGAGCTTCAGGTACTAAAGGATGTATTGCTGCAAAAGTTTACACACATACCTGACTTGCAGCCAAAAGATATTTTGGTGATGTGTCCTAGTATTGAAGTTTATTCGCCGTATATTCGCTCGGTGTTTACGCAGTCGTCGCAGTCTTCACAAAACTTACCCGTGAGTATAAGTGATCGACAGCCAATAGAGTCACAGGCTTATATTGTGGCTTTTATGCAACTCTTAGCACTGCCTACCACACGCTTTGACGCCACCAGTATTGTTGATTTAATTTCACTTCCTGCACTGGCGCACAAATACCAATTAACCCCCCAAGACATAGATATTTGCGCAATTTGGTTAAAAGATGCCGCAATAGATTGGGGTAAAGATTCAGCGCATCTTTCGGAGCAAATTGGCGAGCCGGTGTTTGATGAGATGCACACTTGGCACTGGGGGTTGTCCAGACTATTGATAGGCATGATAAATGCCGTTAACGACACTTTGGTAGATGGCTACTGTGTGGTGAATTATGTAGAAGGAAATACGACCGTAGTGCTGGGTAAGTTTTTGCAAGCCTTAGAGTCACTTGAAAGCGTGTCGCAGCGTCTTAAAGTAAGTCAAAACATAGCACAGTGGACACACGTTTTATTAAGTGTAATAAACGATCATTTAATAGCAGGTGAAAGCGACAGCTTTGCGCGAAAGCTACTGGTAGACGCGATATACAGTCTTGAAAAGAATGCGATTGTCGCCAACTTTGAAGACCCTATAGAACTGCCTATTTTACATGAAGCTTTAAGCAGTATTTTGAGCATTCCTGAGGTAAGGTCGCAATTTTATTCAGGCAATATTACCTTTTGCTCTATGCTGCCTATGCGCAGTATCCCTTTTAAAGTGATTGCTATCTTAGGCTTAAATCAAAGCGAATTCCCGCGCCAAGACACGCCTGTTGAAATTGATTTGATGCAGGCAAGTCCAGCTCGGCGGGGCGATCGCTCACGCCGAGGTGATGATCGCTACTTATTTTTAGAATCGCTGGTGTCGGCAAGACAGTATTTACATTTAAGCTTTCAATATCGACACATTAAAAACAACAGTGTGCGAGAACCATCCTTGGTCGTTAAAATGCTGCTTGACTACTGCCATCAGCATTATTCACAGGCTTCAATTCAAGTCGTTGAACACGCCTTACATCCTTTTAGTGTTGACAGTTTTCAGCCTAGACTTGGCTATAGCGGCAGCTTTGATGCGCGCTGGTTTACTTGTTTACAAGACGTGCAAAAGTCATTAATTAAGGGTCACGTAGGCGACAATATACTATTGAGTAAAGCTGCTCAAGAGCACACTAAACTTGACTTAAAAACGATCAATATTCAAGAAGTCACTAAATTTGTTAAAAGCACATTGACCTATTACGCAAAGCAAGTGTTAGGGGTATATTTAGACGAACCGAGCGCCCGAGATTATGCGCCTGTTTACGCAATAGATAGTCTTTCTCAGTATGCGCTGCGGGCAGAGGTCGCGCAGCTATTTAAGCAGTATAAAAAGTCTCAGCTTGCTAAGGACTTCGTCGTTCAAAGCGTTTTAGCCAAGCCTAATGATGCAAACGCTGCTCACGCTAGTAATCCCAACATCAATAATGTAAAAAGCGAATTACTTAACGATGCATGGGATAAGCTTAAAAAGAGCTGGCTGCAGTCGGGTAAATTGCCGTTTTTATTGGGTTTGGAAGATGCGCTAAATCATGCTTTCGAAGACACCTTAGCGCTTGAGTTAAGCATTGCTAATACACAGCACCGCAGGCGCGCTAAAGGTCAGTTAGTGCTTGGGCATATTACGCTAGAATACGATTTTCCCTACGACTTAGCATCAGGCATTATCTTGCTAAAGCTGAATCCCAAAGCCCCCAGCTTGCGTCACTTTATTGAGCCTTTCATTCAGTACTTAGTGCTGATGATCCATATACAAACAGATGAAGAATTTCAGCAGTTTGAAAAAACTAGACGCCCGGACGAGTGGTTGAGCGCTGTGAGTAATATTTCACAAAATGCGGATGATATGACAGACGCGCCAAGCGCTCACCATAAGAATGAATCCAAGGAAGTGCTGCCAGCGTTTGGCGTGCATATTCATTATGTAGAGCCGCCCGCTAAAAAGAATTACGTTGCGCATACGCCAGCGCAAAAGCAAGTCAATATTTGCCTGTTATTACTAGCGCAAGAAGCGGATCCAGCCTCTACACTACAAAAAATATTGTCTGTGTTTGAGCAGGGTTGTCAAGGCCCTATTTTAATCGACTTATCACTTGCAGAAGACGTAATGAAGCATGCATCGCTTGATCAGGCGCTGGCCTCTAAAGCCTTAATGGCTAAATGGACAACGTGCAATCAGCCAAATGAAAATGGCCCCGATTTATTTCCAAGGACGTACTTTGATTTCCTGTTAGGAGAAGTTCCCGCCTTTGAAGCAAACAATGTGCAAGCATATTTTGACTGCTTCGGTAACATAGAACAGCATAATCTTAAGCCTATAAACGTGGATATAAGTACACCAGATATGCGTGTTTTATGTAATCAAGAAAATGCGTTTACTAAGAGTGATATATGAATACCAGTGATATTTTAAATCCGCTTACCATTCCACTTATCGGTCGGCATATGATTGAGGCCAGTGCAGGTACTGGCAAAACCCATAATATTACTCGCATATATGTTCGGCTTCTGGTTGAAAAGAAACTATCGGTACAGCAAATTTTGGTGATGACCTTCACCGAAGCCGCTACCGAGGAAATTAAGGCCCGCATTGCGACTTTTATTGACACCCTCATAAACGATTTTGAGAGCAATCCCTGTGAATGCTCATCCGCGCTGCAAGTCACTGTGGGAGCCGATGAAACACTGCGCTTATTAAAAATAGCCCAGCTAGAAATTGATTTAGCGTCTATCTATACCATCAACGGATTTTGCCAGCGTATTATTGGCCGTTTTGGCCTAAGTATGTCACTGCCTCAAAACGCCGATTTAGTCGTCGATTTTTATAAAATACAGCTAGCATATGTGAGCGACGCTATCAGAGCCCTGCGAACTAAGCCAGATAAATATCTATTGCTGCAAAATGAAAACCTGCACGATCCTAGTGTATTTATGAAAAATTTCAGCAAGGTGATAGGCAAGACTGAAACGCTGACGGTGCAAAGTGAGCAGGAGTTAAAAACGAAGCAAGTTCTACAATTTAATAAGCTTTGGCAGAAACATGGAGCGCTGCGAGCGCAACTAATTGCAGATATTAACGCGCAGCGCACATTCTTTTATCAAGGTACTAAATCGAGCACCCCTAAAAATACTGATCCCTTAATTGACGAGGTGCTAGGCTGGTTAGGGTCAACAATGCTGATTAATAATAAACAAAGTGTTGCTTTTATTAATGCTTGGTTAGGCATTGAAGGCGCGACAAAAGACGCTGTCAAAGAAGCCGACCAAACCTTAATTAACAACGCGTTTAAAAATTTATTCAGTGCCGCTAGAATTAAAAACTACGTTAATGAAGGCATGCAAACAACACAGCCATTATTAGCCAACGCTAATGCGCTACTCGAGGATATAAAACGTGTGGGTGTGTTGGCCGCTGACAAAAAATCACTCAAAGATAGTATTAATGCGGTTCCTTTTTATGCAGTGATTTATGCGCTTGTGAGTAAGATAAATAAAAAAATAGAGCAGCATAAACAAACATTTAGTGTCATAGGTTTTGACGACCAAATTCAGGGTGTTGCACACGCTATGAACTGCGGTGGAGAAGCGCTTATTGAAAGCCTACAGCAGGAGTATCCGGCCGCCTTAGTGGATGAATTTCAAGATACCGATAAGCACCAATATGCCATATTGGAACATCTGTATCCACAGCACAATGATGCACGTTTGCTCTTAATGATTGGCGACCCGAAACAGGCTATTTACTCTTTTAGAGGCGGTGATATTCACACTTATATGCGTGCAAAAGACATGGCAGATAAAGCCTGGGGGATGGATATTAACTATCGCTCAAGTGAGCCTGTGATCACCAGTTATAACCGTATTTTTCACGGTGCGCCGCTGCAAAAGGACGCAGTGAGCCTGTTTGACGAGAATATTAGCTACCCAATTATAAGTGCGCCTTTCAAAGCGCTGCCTGGGAAACGCAGTTTAATTGACAACGATCCCACTCAAGCTAACGCTGCGTTTACCTTTGTCTGTGCAAATGCATCGCGAATGCTTAGCCCTAGCAGCAAACGAAACATAAAAGTAGACACTTCAAAAGATATACAGATAGACGAAATAATGCACTGGTGCGCTAATGAAATAAAACGCCTGTTAAGCGACGTGCAGATTGAACAAGGCGGCCAAGCACGTTTAGTCAAAAGTGAAGACATTGCCATATTAGTGCGCAGTCATAAGCAAGTTGCAATGGTTAAAAAAGTACTTTCTGCGCAGGGTTTAGCGAGCGTGTTTTTAGGCGAGCGATCACCCCTGTTTGAATCGCAACAGGCACTGCATGTGCTGTGGCTACTCCAAGCAATACACCATCCTAGCCGAGATAATATGCGCAGAGCCTTAACTACCGGCCTTGTGCTTTTTGACATAAGCAGAACAAGCACCGCGCAAGACTTACTGCTACTTGATAATCACCCTAAGTGGGAACAAGCATTTAATAGCATAAGCCACTATGCCTTGCTGTGGCAGCAAAAAGGGGTTCACGCTTTATTACAGACGCTTATTCAGCAGTCGTCACTACCCACATTAGAAGCACAAAGACAGCTTACAAATTATCTGCATATAAGCGAACTGCTGGCCAAAGCCTCCGTAAAGGCAAGTTCTCCTTTGCAGCTGATTTACTGGCTACATCAGCAAATTACTAATCCAGAACAAATGGAGGCGAATGAACTGCGATTAGAAAGCGATCAGAAGCTCATAAAGATTGTAACTCAACACAAATCTAAAGGTTTAGAGTACCCAATAGTTTTTCTACCTTACGCTAATTATGTGAACACGAGAATGTCTAAGCATACTGCCCAATATTACCTTAATAATAATAGTGTGAACGAGTTAGGGCTTAGCAATGCGGCCAAAGAGGCTGTTACCAGCGAGTCTTTAGCCGAAGATATGCGAGTGTTATATGTGTCGCTAACGAGGCCAATATTACGATGCTACTTGGGCGTGTTTAGCTCGATTAGCTGCAATAGCAGCGCACTTAGCCGAGCGCTAAACATTCCGATAGATAAAGACAGTGAAGATGAGGATAGCGGCGGCACAATGCTCAATAATATTAAACAAAATTTATCTGATATAAGCGATAATATATTTGTGGGCATGGCTGATAAACTTCTACCAATACGAAACGATATGCCCGCTGAGGATTTACCCAGGACCAGTTTATTGTCGTTTACGCAACATATAAACCGAAGTTGGCATGTTACTTCATTTAGCAAAATATTACGTAAGCTCGACAGCTACGCCAGGCAAGACAATTATTTACCTAAGGCTAAACCACCAAGTTTAGGCCTTGCTAATGCTAACGAGTCTCCTAATCTAGTGTTTGAGCGAGATGAAGAAGGTTACTATGAAGCAGGATTTTCTGGCGCCCACCATAACGACGTACAAAGTGCTTATTGCTTTACCTTTCCCAAAGGCGCTAACGCCGGTACATTTCTTCATGACGTGTTAGAAACAATTGACTTTAAAAACCCTAATATTAGCACAGCATTAAGCAGTCTAAATACATACGCGCTTGATCAACACGCAATTGATCAAGCGCAGCTTAGTCAGTGGTTTGACACTGTTTTAACAACGCCTTTATTAAGTAATTTGGCATGCAATAATGTTTGTTTACAAGATTTATCATCGGCTGAAACCCTAAAAGAAGCTGAGTTTTATTTTCCGATAGAGGGGCTTAATTTAGGCGCTATGTCGCAGCTCATTAATACTTACAGGCAGCAAATATGCGCGCAATATAATTTAACTAATTGTCCATTACTGAGCCTCACCAGCGATATGGTTGAGGGGGCAATGCACGGCTATATCGATTTGATATTTGAACATGAAGGTCAATACTACGTTGCTGACTATAAATCTAATTATTTAGGAAACGATGCGCAATATTATCAGCCAAGTGCAGTCGCACAGGATTTATTGCTGCATAATTACGATGTTCAATATCTAATTTATAGTGTTGCTCTGCACCGTTATTTGAAAACGTTTTTGGGGCAGTATCGCTATGAAGAACATTTTGGTGGCGTGACTTACTTGTATCTTCGGGGTATGCGGGGGCCGCTTAGCTTGCCCCTAAAAACATCAGAAAGAACAAGCGCCAACGGTATCTTTTTTACTAGAATTGAGCAGGGTATGCTGCAAGCATTAGACGATTTGTTTGAGACAAAAAACACCAGCATGCATCATCGCATTGCTAGCAACAAAGAAAGCGCGCTATGAGTATTTTCTCGGAGGTAAAATATGTTCCTTATGTAGATAGTCGTGACTGCATGAATGCGCTGGCGACTATTGAAGCCATTGACTTCTTTTTTGCACGGCAAATATTGCTTAGTCAACAACAAATAGCCTCATCGCTTAGCCCCACGCAGTACCAAGAAGTATTTCACGTTCTGCTAGCGCTGTCGCAATATCAACGCCGCGGCAGCGTATGTATCTACTTGTCTACCTTAGCCAATGTGCATATGTGGCAAGCTGCTAGCCCTGACATTGAAATAGAGCCTAATGACGTTGATGTTCAAAGCGGCTCAAATGCCCACGAACGCCAAGATGCGCAAGGTACTCTAGGTGGCGCACCAGAGTCACTTGTCAGAGGGTTTCAGTTTTCTAACATTGATGAACTACACAACATGCTAGCGCTGTTTACGCAAGGTTTACGCTCAAACTCATACCT
>Ga0136588_1000581_pt1 | contig 13192 bp, 13 predicted proteins | sample AntRauMFilla1564_FD_104782 | JGI IMG/M metagenome (GOLD analysis project Ga0136588, IMG submission 104782) | Saline lake microbial communities from Rauer Islands, Antarctica - Metagenome Filla 1 #564 | ecosystem: Environmental > Aquatic > Non-marine Saline and Alkaline > Saline | place... | reverse complement strand
TAATGTAGTTTGTTTTTTCATATCAAGAGAGCATTTTTTAGAGCAACACATTCTAAATGCTTTATATTCGAATCCACAAACAAAGCATTTATTATTTAGTTTATTTTTTTTATTTAACTTTGAATAAAATTCAGGATACTTATTAAAATTAGCTTTCCATAATTTAAATGAGGATTCGCCGATACCTTCTATTATTATAAATTTATCTCTAGATTTACAAAGGTTACTACAATACATATAAAAGTTTTTCTTATCTGTATTATATTTTTTACCGCATCCTTTACATATTTTCTTTATCATCATGGATTTTTATTTTATTATATATCCGTGATGATAAAAAATTAATCTATTTCTTGTATATCTTGTCCACTAATTAAATCTTTAGCTTTTATCCATTCTCCATTCACTAAAAATGGATGATCTTCGGTACATTTTATAATTTCTCCTGATTCTAATTCTATTTCGAAATATTCAGTATTGAGCTGACCTATTCTCGGACTGTGGCCATAACCGATTACCTCCTTCCCTGTCTCAACATCCATCGATTTTACTAAAAGGTCTGCATCTGGATTTTTTTCATACCAATCCTTAATTTTTATATATGTTCCGTCTGCTAAATTTATTTGCGTTTCCCCGTCTAGGCAGTCCCCGTGATGGTAGAGGCCAGATTTTATAACATTACCTACAAGAGATAATGTTTTGTCGTATTTGATTGGAGAGTTTTGAAGTACTATTCTTTGTACTGGGGTTAGACCATCATAAAAATTAGGTATTCCTCTGCTTTGTAAAACATAAAGAGCATATCCTCGATATTGGTTATTTATTTGGTCACTTATAGATACTGATAATCCCATAAAAGGTTTTTAATTTAAACTTTTTATGGGATTATTAAAGGTAAGTTTCAAATTAGATGTTAATTAGAACGTATTTAATTCTCCCTTCTTCCTCAGCAGATACGGTTTTCATTATTTTATCTAAATCCGAAGATTTTTTAACCACTTGACATCCCGCTGACCACGTATTTATTTTTTCAGATCCATTTGCAGAATGTATTAGAATACTTTTATTTCCGCTTTCCCCCTTTCCAGGACTATATGTATAAAATCTTACAGCCTCGCTTGGGGTTTTTACTATGCTATACCTTTGAACTTTAGCTCCCTCTCTAGGTCTCATAATTTTCCCCAATTTATCGGAATAAGAAACCTCATATTCATAGATTCCTGGTTGCATTATTGCAACTCCTTTATTTGCTGGGGAAGCTCCTAGGTATTTATATCTTCTAGAAATCCACCAAGCTCTATAAGGAGCAACCCTAAATCCCATTCCAGGAAAGGTGGTACATTCAAAGATTTCTGGGCTTTTACCGGAATTTTTTGGAGGAAGAAGAACCATTGCATCTATAAATCCGTTTGGGACTTCTTTCCTTTTATCTATATCATTTCTTAGACCTAATAAATTCCAAGAATTTAAGTTAATCTTATTAATAAGTCCTTTATCTTCCAATAATTCCATATAGTCTTTCCTATCGTATTTAGACCATGAAGAGGAATTAAATTTATAAGCCCCTAATTTATTGAAATCCGGTTTAGTAATTTTGGAAGTACCAACTTCAACTTTAGCTATTTTTTCTTCTATTTCTTTTTCTTCACTATTTTTCTTATTGAAAGTAGCTTCGACTTTGTCCCCATCATTAGCAATACTTAATGTAGAATCTTGAAATCCTCCCATGGCTTCAACCTGTTCTTCAGCTGTATCGTTAAATGCTCCTTTTAAATGGCTAGGTAAATCTCCCTGATCTTTAAGTATTTTCGATAATGTTTCTATAAAATCAGTAGGGTTCTCTTCAAGATTTTTGAGTATTTTAGATATTCCACTAGTAGCAATGTTTCCTAACATAGTAGAAATATCCTCATCTAACCGGGATTCTAAAAATGCATCAAATTTCTTTATTTTTTTATTATTCATTTTAGAACTATTTTTTTAGGAAATAAACTATAAGAGAATTTATTATTACTGAAAATCCACTACTAAAAAAACCAAAAGCTATCCAGTTTCTAATCGCATCTTCGAAAATAAACCCATTCGGAAAGGGGAAAAAGTTATACATAAGTATACCAACCCAAAATCCCGAACACATAATACAGGTAAAAAGCTTTCCGAAAACCCTGGCTTTTAGTAAAAGATAATTTCTTATCGGTTCTAGAATAGTTCCGTTTACTATGATATTAGTTATAGCCCAACAAAAAAATAAATACAGAAATATTTCCATATCTTATATATCTTAAGCTTTTTCTTCTTCCAAAGACTCGTAAAAACTTTCTAAAATAGATTTTTGATTTTCAGTTAATCCCGAGGGAACCTTAACGTTTACTCTTATGAGTATATCCCCGTTCATCACTCCGTTCAATTCTGGTACACCTTTACCTCTTATCCTAAATATTTTCCCAGGCTGAGTTCCTGATGGTATAGATATTTTATAAGTCCCACCAGAAAGGTTGGAAACTTCTATCTCTGACCCTATACATGCTTCTTTAAAGCTTATGTCTTTATTAGCTACTAAATTTATTCCATCCCTTTTATATTCAGCATGAACATATTCTTCTATATTCACTATAGCATCTCCTGGCTGTCCATTTTTTAAATAGTCACCACCTCCCGGAACTATAAAAGAAAGTCCTGAGTAACTCCCCTTCGGTACATTTATACTAAGGGTTTCTTCATTTTTAGTGGACCCGGTAGCTTGACATTCGTCACATGCCTCTTTTATTATTTTTCCGGTACCTTGACAAGAATAGCAGGATTGTTCCATTTCCATGGTCCCATATGCAGTATTAACATTTTTAGAAGTTGTTCCTTTACCCCCACATGAAGTACATTCATTGAAAGATTTGTCTTTAGCTCCTGTACCCTCACATTTTTTACAAGGAGTTTTTCTGTATATTTTAAATTCTTTCTTAGCTCCCTTTAATATTTCCTCTAAAGTTAATTGGAGATTAACATTTATATTTCCCCCTCTTCTACGACTTCTATTAGTTCTAGTAGCATTTCTAAACATATTCTCTATGTCTTCGAATGGCATCCCTCCAAAGTTACCCGAGGGCCTATCATATTGCTCTTTCTTTTTAGGATCCGAAAGAATCTCATATGCTTCAGAAATCTCTTTAAATCTTTCCTCAGAATTTTTATCATCTGGGTTTCTATCCGGATGATTTGCTAAAGCAAGCTTCCTATATGCTTTTTTGATTTCAGAACTGGTAGATTCTTTAGTAACCCCTAGTATTCTATAGTAATCTTTTTTCATTAAAATGAGGATTTTATCCAATTTACCAGTCTTTCCTCTGGAGTTAGCTCTGAATAATCTTCCCGATTATCCCATTCTTTTTTAAGGTTTTCGCCTAGTCTTATTATATCAGAACACCTTTCGAATTCTTCTTTCTTTTCCCAATACTTTAACATTTTTTCTAAAAAAGGTTCCATCTGTGATTTGTCCTTTAGTAGATAAAAAAGATCATTAGAACCAGAAGATAGTGAATGGAAAAATATGTCCTGAGTTGCTCTCTCTACTTGCAACATTAATAATTTACTTTGAGGGTGTGAAGAATACATACCCCTCCAGTCTGTAAAATCTGGTAATCTTTGTTCCTCAGAAAATGCCATTAGTTGTTTTTTAATATTTCGTAAACCATTTTATATTTACTTGGGTCTGATAGCGATTCATTATTGATCTTATTATCATCCATAAAAGAATCCAAAATTTCTTTTCCAAATTCGTCACACAAAATACTATATTTTATCTTTCCCTCCATTTCCGAATCCCTAGTGTATTTAACCCCACACTCATCCAAATCTAATGATAAAAGATCTTTTTCCATGTTTCTGAATGCTTCTATTTCTTCTTCTCCTAATTTTTTATTTTCCATGCTTTATGTATCGATATTTACTTACTTAGCCAATTCTTTCTAAGCTGAGATGATTTACCAAATGCCATTTCTAGCAAACCTTTGGATTGTCTATCTTGTTTAATATTGACTAGTCTTCGGTTTTTCATAATAGTAACCCAGTCATCTTCAGCTAAAGAACCTAACCCTTTTAAATATCTAACATTGGTTACCTTTCCTTTATACGATTCAAATTCAGGAATAGAATAGAAATATTTTTTAACTCTATCGCCTATAGAAATTAGTGGGGTTTCAAAATAAAATAGCTTATTCTTTTTTATAATCCAAGGAAACCACTGAAAAAATAGGTTTATTACCAAAGAAGTAATGTGTGCTCCGTCTGGGTCTTGATCAGCAGCTATAACTATATTTTCATAAGGTATTGGATTAGTGGGAGATTCAGTATCCAGATTTAATATTTTCATTAATTCTAAGATTTCCACACTTTGTAAATCTGAAATAGTTCTAGCATTTTTTACTTTACCCTTTAAAGCATATACCCCATCGGTTTTAGGATCCCTTTCCTGTAGTATAGAACCAGCAGCACTTAATCCCTCTACTATAAATAAATTTTTTGGGTTGGAGGAAGTTGGGGGAACATACTTTTTAGAATATTTTATATTTATTTTCTTTTTAGCCTTTCTTATGTCTTTCAACATAGCGTCTTTCATTCTAGCTTCAACCTTTTTTTGGATTCTCTTAAATACGTTGGTTCTACTAAATTCTTTTATTTTACTTTCAAATTGAGATAAAATCGGTCTTTCTACTTCCTCTCTTTTAGTAACGAATCTAGTTTTATTTTGGTCTCCAAATTTTACTAAAGATGGGGGTAGATTAAGTATTAATAGAAAATCATAAAAGTGATGACCTAAAGAATCCTCCAGATATTTGTTTATTTCATCAGAAATTATTTTTTGGTGTATTCCAGTACAGCTAGCACTATTAACAAAAGATAAGGATGAAGATCCTGGGTATAAATTTTCCCAAATTAATATCTCGCCTATTTTTGTTTTATAAGAAGCCTCTGAAAATACATCAGATTTTATAATTTCAGATTTACCGTCCCATTCAAGGGTTATTTTAAGCTGATTAGTTTTATCCTCCGATTCTAAAACCCTTTTCTTTAAAACTAGCATACTGTAAAGTATCTCTCTGTCCCATTTACATTTATCAAATACCTTACTCAAAGGAGTAAAAGAAACCAGAGTCCCTTTAGATCTACCAGAAGACCTAGGACTAACTGAATGGATGTTAGGGATGAAATTTTCCCATTTTTGGGAATAAACTTCCTTGTTATTAATAGTTTGAACTAAAAAGGATTCAGATAGTGCATTAACTAAACTAACTCCCATTCCATTCGTTCCTATAAGGGATTCCTCTACTTTCTCATTTTCAAAATTTGATCCGGCTCTTAACATAGACATAGCAGTAGCAACGTTTGTAAGCCCGCTTTTTCTATTTTTAGAGGAAGCATTAATGAAGCCATCGCCAGAATCTTCTATTGTCATCTGATTTGTTTTGGAATTTACTGAAACACTGATAGACTTCATCTTAGTTTTCATTCTCTTAGCTTCGTCAACTGAATTTGAAAAAACTTCGTCGAATAACTTATACATCCCCACGGATATACTTCTAGATTCCACGTGAAGTTTAGTATCTTTAATTATTGGAACGTTCTCGTCACTAACTTTAACCGATCCCACATAAATAGTAGGTCTTTGTATTATATGTTCATGTTCGGATAATACCTTTATTTCCTTAGAAGCTCTGTTCATATTTAATTTTTATCTTGGGATTCTTTTAATTTTTTCATTTTTTCATCAGCCGCATTTTCGAAATTCTTTAAATTCCCAGCCATTCTATTTCTTTCATTTTCAGGAAGGGATTTAAAAAATTCAGCATTAACCACAGGTTCTAAATGTTTAAATGCTATATCGGGATTTCCTGCATGGAAAGCTGAAAGGGCAAACTCATCAAGAAATCTCCATTCCCAGATTTCTTTTTCTATAAATAGTATATCATTACAAGGAGGAGCTTTAAGCCCCATTAATCCGTAGGTAAATGCTAAAATATGTCTATTTTGATTCCTTAGAGTCCTCATAGTATGAAAAAGGGCTTCCATTCTCTGCGGTCTATATTCCCAAGCCATTGAATATGAATTAGTAACTTCTACCATGCTATCTTTTCTAGACTCTTTAAGTCTGGCTATCATATAAAGAGAATAATAAACCTCTTCTTCCCAGCCTCCCATAGAAACTCTTCTTTTATAAGCTTCTATAGATTTATCAATTTGTCCAGAATCTCTGTAACTCTGGGCCAAGTAAAATACATATCTGGTATTTTCTGGTTCTTTTTCTAAAGCTCCTTCCAATATTTTAGCATCGCCTGCATATTTTTCCTGGAGAGAATTGGCTCTTTTTAATGGGCTAATACTAGCTTTAACGAAAGAATTTTGTATCTTTTGATGTTTAGCTTCTTTCCCTGGTAAATGAAGATATTCATGAAGTACGCCTTTATAAATCCAATCTTGATCAGACCTAACTATTTGGGCTCTAAAATATTGGATTCTATCCAACTTATAAAGAATTTGAAATGCATCGGGGGTTTTATCCAATCCAACAAATGGGTTTTTTGTTTCGGGAATAAAGAAATCATCAGCATCTATAATCCATCTATAATCACATATACCTTTAGATAATTCCAGACTTTCGGTTCTATTTACTTCGAAATTAACCCAAGGTCTTTCATACAAAGTTCCAGGAATGTCCAATTCCGAGGTAACTCTATTTATTACTTCTAGAGTATTATCACTAGACCCTGTATCTACTATAACCCAGTGGGAAATATACGGAGCTGCAGATTTTATGCATTTTTCTATGGTATCCTCTTCATCTTTTACTATCATTACTAGACAAAGAGATATTTCCTGTTCAGGATCTTTAATTAATGGATTAATTTCTTCTTGAATTTCTATAGTTTCTATTTCCATAGAATCTTTTTTATTTTCTGACATAAAATATTTTTATTTACCAAATAATTATTTGGTTATTGTTTATATGAATTTAAATTACTATTGTTCCAGTACTATAGAAGAGTCAAAAGGACTTTTAGATTTTTCTAAAATAAAAACAATATCATTATGAGCGTATTTATTACCTTCGAGATTAAAAAAAAGATCCATAGATAATTCACCCTCGAGTAAATAACAAACCTCATATCCATCTTCTCTTTCTCCGAATGTTATTACAGAAGGGTTTTCTATGAATGTTAATTCTATCGCTGTGGTACCATTTTTAGCCGAAACTATTCTAACCAGTAAAAGATCTTCGAAGTCAAAACCAGCAAGATTTTCATACATGAAAGGATAAACTATATAAGCTTCTTGCTCACTTTCACCTATAGTTATTTGGTCAAGGATTTTTGGAAATAGATATAAAATGTCCTCTTTCACTGAATGAACCGAAGTAATACTTTTAATATCTATTCTGTAATATAAATAAGGATTTTGAAATCTTCTGGGTTTTATTAAAGATCTGGAAAGCTTTTTTTCTAATCCTTCCGCAAACATTTCCGATAGAGAATTAAGTTCTGAGTCTTTCTGCGAATATTTTACCCTATTCTTTTCTACTTCTCCGTTGAAATTTTCAAAGAAGGAGTCCAATAAACCTTTATCCATGTAAAATACTTTTAGAAATTAATCTTTTTTATAATAGAATTATAAACTTCCGTTGGGGTTTTTGATGCATTTACTGTGATTGATTTCCTGCTCCTGGAATAAAAATCTACTAGAGGAAGAGTTTTTTCTTCATAATCTTTAAACCTTTTCTCTATGATTTTTTCTGACTTGTCATCATCCCTATTTTCCTTTTTCGCTCTTCTAGAGATTCTTTCCTTGGCTTTTTCTTCACTAACGTCTAGGTATATTACATGGCTTAGCCCCATACCCATTTTTCCTAATAAAGAGGCCAACCTTTTTCCTTGCTTTATAGTTCTGGGGAATCCATCAAATATTACTCCTTTACTTAAGTCACTATCTTTTAGCTTTTCTTTCAGTAACCCTAGTACCATACCATCAGTAAGAAAGTCTCCCCTTTTCAGGACCTCTTTTATTTCTTTATCCTCACTTTTTCTAGCTAAATCCCCTGTTGATATATGTAATATTCCCTTTTCAGAAGAAAGCTTTTTTGATACCGTTCCCTTTCCTGAACCCGGAGGTCCTAAGATAATAACTATCTTTCCTATTTCTTCTCTTTGCTTTTTCTTTTCAAAAAGGAAATCCTCGTAATTGATTATATTCTCGTTACTCATGTTATCTATATATCAATCTTTAAAAACTTGTACCGTTTTATTTCTTTCTATTAATTCAGTCCACTTTCCATCATATCTAGTAGCTCTTACTATATGATTATCTACCCAATGATAATTTCCTCCTCTCGGCTTTCCCATAAGAAGCCCAGAATACTTATAACCATTAGCGGTTAACCAATCTTCAGTGACTTTTCTATGCTCTTCTGTTCTGGACGTAAAAAAAGTTATTATATCTCCTCCTTCGTACCAACCATTTATAATCTCTATTGAACCTGGATAAGGTAAGCAGGTAACCATTCTTTCAGGCTCCTCATTAGGTATATCATCCGTTATTGTTCCGTCTATATCAATCAGGTAGTTTTTTTTACCTTTTGGTAAGACGGGACTTATTAAAGCCCCGTCTTTATTTTTAATACTATCTAATTCCATATTAATTAACATTTACTCCAACCACAGTTGGTACACATTAAGCATCCCTCTTGATAAGTCATAGTATTTACACCTTTACATTCTTCGCAGTTATCAGTAGATTTTAAATCTTCTGATAGATACTTTTTAAGGGTTCTTCCTATAGCTTTACTGAAAGATGTTATATTTCCTTCAGCTTTATTTAGCTGTTCAAAAATAAACTGGATAGGGGTACCATGTCTTAGTGCAGTAGATATTAATCTAGTTAAAGCTTCTTGTTCATCAGTTTCAAAGTTAACCGCAAGATTTTCTATAATTAATCCATTAGAACACTCTAAATTATAATGGCCCCTTTTAACTTTAGTTAATCGACCATCTTTTATAGAAGTAGGCAGGTGTATAGATTTTGTCTTAAATGCAAATACTTCGTATGGATCATCGGACATTAACCCAATAATAACTATCCAACTATCACCTTTAGATGTAACGTGGTGAATGTCACAAAGTAAAGTTTTTCCCCTAACAGGAGCATCGGTTTTTATTATTTTATTTTCTTCCTTTTTTGAATCTTCCTTTTTCGTTGAAGAAAGTACTTCTGTCATAGTACCAGCTCTATATGTGGTTCCGCCCTTTACAGTTTTAGTACTGTGTAGATCCTTATAAAGGGTTTTGAATGATTCGAAAGGATAATCATTAGGAATATTAACAGTTTTAGACATAGCACTATCTATATATTTTGATAATACCCCCATGGTAACAACATGTTCGTCTATACCAAGTTCAGTTGTAGTAGCTGCCCAAGGTGCTTTTGGATCCCATTCATTAGTTGATTCCAAAGATCTAACGGCGTAATCTTTTACTGTGGTTTCTCTGAGTAATCCTCTGGAATTATCGAATTTCCAAGTATTTCCTTGGAACTTAACTGATAACAAATTTTCATCTCCTTCTTTAATCCATTCCCATTCGGTATCAGATTTGTATGTTTTATTTACCCAATCAACATTTTTAGGGACACTTAATCCTTCTGGTGCATAAGGCATCATACTTGTTCTCACATACTCAGGCATGAATACAGGCTCAAGTCCTCCAGATATAACATTAGCAAAAATTGAGGTATTTCCCGTTGGTTGAATAGAAAGTAGATGGGAATTTCTTATTCCAAATTGTTTTATAAGGGATCTAGTTTTTTCGTCTAGGTTTTTAATAAATTCGCCACTAAGATATTTTTCCTCGTCATACAATCCGAAAACTCCTTTCTCTTCGGCTAATATAGCAGAAGACGAATATGCAGTATTCATTATAAACTTCATAAGGGATTCAGTTAATTCAACAGCTTTTTCTGATCCATATCTAAGTTTCATCATCATTAAAGCTGAACCATATCCCATGATTCCAAGACCTATTCTTCTTTTGTCTTTGAGATTTTGTCTTTGAGATTCTAACGGAACGTTTGTTACGTCATTAACATTATCCATGAATCTAATTGCAATGGGGATGATTTCTTTTAGTTTTCCATAATCCCAGTCATTTTTATTCTTATTTACAAATTGGGTTAGATTCAAAGAACCAAGAAGACATACCCCACCTATAGGTAACAATTGTTCCCCGCAATTATGTACTAAAAGTCCGTTTGCAAAAAAATTATGGTTATTTTTTACTGTGATGTCATAAACATCCTGATTTTCTACGACCTCTATCGATTTTATTTTAATTTCTTTCATTAATACTATATTTTTTTTAATTTTTTAATTTTCCACTCGTCAAAGTCTACTTTAAAATTATCAGTGTATGGTTCTATATCTTCTATTAATACAGTTTCACATTCAACTAATTCTTTTAGTTTATAGAATTTCCATTTTTTAGATTTCCAATAGCCTTTTATTTCTATTATTTTAATTATTTTATTATTATTTCCAAATACGAAAAAATCAGGTTTATATAATATATTATTTCCAACGTTATATGTTCTATATTCTGAATCCCATTTTATATTATTCTTATCTAACCATTTAGCATAAATATATTCCCATGAACTTCTTAACCATACATATTTTTCCATAGATTTATTAAAATAATAACCTTGTACCCCTCTTGCACTATAAGAAGTTTTTATATTGTACATTACTTTTGGATCAAATGCTCCTCTTTTTTCTGCTATTTGTATTCTTGCATTTTCCTTTCTTTTATTTCTTAAGAATTTGTTAGCGTGAGTAGAGCTTTTTAATTCAAAATCAAAATGGGAAACCAGAGAATTTCTCATCACTGAATATGTTATGGGTAGAGAGTAATCTTTTATCATAGATTTTATTCCCATTCCTATTTTATTATATTTTTCATTCAAAAAATCATAAGTTTCTTTATACCTAATATCATTTACTATTTTATTTTTTGAATGTAACCTCCTCGTACCATCCTGAATTTTAAATTTTCCTGATTGTATATCATCAAGAAATTCTCTAATATTTTCCATCAATCCCTGCGCTTTATTTTATATATGGCAGGGATCAAAGGTTTTATTATTTTTAGTAACTTATAAGTATATCATCTTGGGTTAACTTAGAAGCTTCCGCCCATCCCCTATTTTTTGTATATACTTTATGGTCCGGAGTTAATTCTAAGGTTTTTCCATCTTCTAAATTCAATTTAATTACATTAGTATCTTTCTTAGAAAGTCCCCCCCAAGTCATTTCATTTAATTCTACTATATTTTTTTCCTCGTTATATGAATGAATGAGAAATTCCTCCCCTTTATTAAATCTAGCTATAAGAGAATCCAATCTTATTTCCTCTTTATTAGTTTTTATAATACTACTTCCCACTAAACATGGGTTAGTAGCGCTAATATATTCACAATAATGTAGGTTATTTTTTTCATTTATAGTATCAGAAAAAAGAATCCCGGGTTCGTTACGATTATACGTAGATTCCATTATTAGATCCCAGAGCTCGTTTGCATTTTCGTATGTTTTATAAACTGTGGTAGATAAACCAGCTTTTTTCCATTTTTCCAGATCTCCGTCCCAATCTTTTTTATATTCACTACCGTGCTTTTCGTAATCTGGGAATTCTAATTCCCATTTGGAATTAGTTTCAACAGCTTTCATAAACGCATCACTAACTAAAAGTGACATATTGAATTTAGTTAATCTACCAGGGGTTTGTTTTGCAGTAATAAACTCTTCTATATCTGGATGCCAAACAGACATGGTAACCATCTGTGCACCCTTACGAATTTTTACTTTACCTCTAGTTGATTTCCTCCCTGATCCTGCTGTAATAACTGCTGACTGAGTATCCCACATACTTAACATTTCTACAGCTCCTGGTGATTCGTTTCCAATTCCTCTAATAAAAGCTCCTCTGGGTCTCATCGTATCAGAACAAAATCCATATCCACCTTCAGACTTTAAAATTAATGCTTGCCTTTTTAGAGTGTCTAGGATTCCTTCCATAGAATCTTTATCTTCTCCCATAAATCCATCAACAAAACAATTATGAACAACTACATTATTGACCACGTAGCTTTCGTCTTCTTCTACAGATATATTATACACTTTACCTTCGAAATGCTTCTCACTTTTATCGAAGCCATTAACTAGAAATATTCTTTCGGAATCTGTAGATTCGTCAATAACTGGTTTTATTCCATTATTAACATAGCCTTTATTTTTTAACCTTTCGTCTAAGTAAACTTTATTTAAAAGTGGTAATAAATCTGAAGAAAATTCCTTATTTATATAAAGTAAATAACCTTCATTTATACCATTCCTAATCATTGCAGTTTTCCTACTTGGTATACCTAGCATATTAAGAATAGCTTGAGAGTCATTTATAAGTTTTTCGTTATTTAATCCGAGCTTAATATAGCCTTTTTTAGTAACGGTTCCGTCAGCATCTATTAAACCAACGATGAAACTTTTTTTAATTTCTAATGAAGAACCCCATATAAATTCAGGAATTTTTTTATTAGCATACCCCTTTCCACAAGAATTACTTAAAAATAGAGATAATATTGGATTTGACTTTCTTAAATATAAACTACCGTTCGAATTTTCGTTAATGTTTACTGATATTCCGAATTTATCTTCTATTATATTTTTTATGGAATTTAAAGATTTTATTTCATCTTGTGCAAATGCTATATTGAAACTATCTGTTAAATAATTACTGTCAAGATTTTGTTTCCATGTACTTCCATCTCCAACAAACCTACCTATAACATAAGCCAATTCAGAATCAACTACTAAATTTCTTTTAATTTTTGCAGAAGATCTCGTCTGAACTGCTGTATTACCAGTAACACATTCAGTTAAAGTGGAAATATAATCATCGTCTTTATATACATTATCTATATCAATAAAGTTTGAAATATCTATGGTATTTTTATCCATAGTATTATCTGTTAAGAGGACTAACCTATTATTATCTGCTGATTTTTTAAATTTACCATTACCTTGATAAAATGGATGCTCCTTTGTTACTTCTATTTTATTTGTCAATAAACTAGAAGAATATACATCTATAAGACCTGAATGATC
>Ga0136588_1000579_pt1 | contig 13215 bp, 13 predicted proteins | sample AntRauMFilla1564_FD_104782 | JGI IMG/M metagenome (GOLD analysis project Ga0136588, IMG submission 104782) | Saline lake microbial communities from Rauer Islands, Antarctica - Metagenome Filla 1 #564 | ecosystem: Environmental > Aquatic > Non-marine Saline and Alkaline > Saline | place... | reverse complement strand
TCAAAACGCCGTGGTCTAGCCCGCCTTTAAGTGAATCCTTTCCTGGCCATTTCAGCTCGTTAAAGTCGCAAACCATATCAGGGGTTTTCAACCATTTAGAGGGGTTGAGTTTATTAGACTTAGCGACCATTTCAACGGTATAGGTATGCCCATGCATACGTCCACATTTACCGTCGTATCCCACTATAAAATGCGCGCTATCGAAAGTAAACTTGGTTTTTAAAGTCCAGGTTGGCATGCCCGGTATAGAATTTTGTTAGAAAAAATGAATAGCACAGAATATAGGCATAAAGATATTGGAATGATATAAGGGCTTTAGCAAATCCCATGATTGAGCGAATGGGTTCGCCGCGACGAACACAATCTCCAGAAATTATAACGAAAAACACTAAGGTTTTATACTGTCAACTATAAGAGAACATGCTCATACGACTATGAGAAAATCTACCCATAACGGTCATTCCCCGACTTGTATTGACGCAGCCCCGAAAGCTTTTAAGGTGCAGGGTATCTATATCTAATAGTCTAGCTAAGCGTCTAAATAAGGCAATTGAGCGGGAAGCGAAAAATCGGGAAGAGTTGAAAAAAAATGCTGAATAAGCAATCCATCCCTCCTAGTTGAACCTGAAAGCTGGGTTCGCATGAACCTACACCCAGATGGCATTGAGATAAACATGAAACGATGGATTTATGAAACCTATGCCATGAAATACGCCGAGTTTTACTGCCACTAATTGAAGAGATAAAACGCATTGATCAAGTTAAGAGCAGGGTTATCAATAAAAATAAACAGCCTTTCAATAAAGGGTGACAGAATCCTACACCAAAGAAATTATTTTTATAAAAATTAATCAACCAATAAAATCCAAGCGTTATGAACACAACTACAGAAAAAAACCCGAATATCGAAGGCCAACAAAGCTTGATTCATCAGTTCATTATAGATCAAAGTGGATCTATGAGTAATAGCCGAGATCATATTATAGATCTTTTTAATAAACTAGCTAAAAAAATTGAAACGGAAGCAACAATTGCTAGCGTTGCACACGCTAATAGCCAGCATTTAATAAGTCTATGTGTTTTTGATGGTCACGCAATTGAACATTGGCGATTTATTAGATCTTTTGATAAAATTTCGCCATTAACTAGAGCAGACTATAAACCAAAAGCTAATACGCCCCTTTTTGATGCCATTGGTGCGGTGATACAAATGCAAGATGCGTATTGAGAAGGCGCCGGTCTTGAGGAGTACACGGTTTTGGTTACTATAATCACCGACGGCCGAGAGAATTCATCCAAAAATTTTAGAGCCGATACTATCAGAGATTTAATAAAGCAAAAAGAATCCGAGAATTGGGTCATTACCTATATGGGTGCGCACGGCAATATTGAAGAAGAGGCAAGCATTTTAGCCTTATCGCAGAAAAAAACCATGCGTTTCGATAAAGGAAGTCGAGGCTTTGATGAGCTACTAGAAAAAGAGCTTATAGCCAGAAAGAAGTACATGAAAAGCTGGTCTGCCAAAGACAAAACCGCATTCAACAAAAACAAAGAAGCATATTTTGAGGAATGAGTATTCGGCTATGAGAATTTTAATCAGATAGAGGTGTCAGAATTCGTCACTAAACACCAATATCTTTTGTATATAAAACAAAATACACTCCCAATTATGATAAGCTTAAACGAATTTGTTAATAATTACGATACCCCTAATAGCGTGGTATTACTAGAAGGAAAAAGAAAGGTTAAGCCAGTTGACGAAAAGCGACTCCAAGAGCTTGGTAAACTGTTGGCTAGTTCAACCAAGCATATACTTTTTAGAAGTGGGAATGCGGATGGCTCTGATTATTTCTTTTCGAAAGGTGTTGCCGATTTTAATCCACAAAGATTGCAGAATATCATTCCCTATAAAGGACATCGTTCTCGCTATGATCTTGCTTCAGAATCTATTGCAATGGATGAGATTGATATCGCTCAAGATGATGAGGTGGCCTATTATTCAAAACAACATAAAGGCACCAATAAACTTGTGGATCAGTATTTAGACGGAAAAATCAATCGCTACACCATTAAAGCCGCTTACATCATAAGAGATACGGTTAAAGTAACGGGTTATTCGGACTTAACTCCCGCTACCTTCGCCTTTTTTTATGATGATTTAGACAAACCAAAATTGGGTGGAACTGGTCACACCATTCGAGTCTGTGAAGAAAAGAATGTGCCCTATTTTACTCAAACAGATTGGTTTCAATGGTTGGAAAAATAATAATAACACAACACGGTACTTACATCCTAAACACAGATTAAAGTGATATAGCATTCAACAAATAATGAAAATACTATATATACATGGGTTCGGCTCTGACCCTAACGGAGAAAAGGTTAAGAAAATCGGGGAAGCCTTCCCTGATGACGAAGTCTTCGCACCACAACACTATTCAACAGTCCAAAGCGTACTTGATACCGTTGATCCCATTGCAAAAACTATGGACTGGGAAGATATAATTGTTGGGACATCCCTTGGTGGCTTCTGGACAAATTACTTTACCTGTAAGTATGGGTCCATGGGTGTTCTTATCAATCCAGCTACAGATCCGGCTAAGACTACTATGAAATATGTTGGAACAATGATTAACGGAGTAGAATGGACTGAGTCAGATTCTCTTGCCTATAACGATGTTATTGTAAAAGATGCGATTTACCAAAAGATTGTCTTGCTGGCAGAGGACGATGATGTTATTCCTTATTTAGCGGCAAAGCAAAAATATGAACCTATTGCTGATGTTGAGGTATTTCCTAGTGGTGGCCATAGGTTCAGCGACCCCAACTCTATAAGTGTAATTATAAAAAGTATAAATAGATTAATATAAAATATTATATAAGAAGACACAGATTTTGAGTGAGTTTATTAAAGATCATTTATTAGAAAAAGTTATATTTCTTCGTTTTCTCTACTAAAAGCTTTGGTTTGCGATATGAGTTTTATAGCCAAATGTGGATATATCAGATTTTTTCATTTTAATAAATTTTTAACTATGTTTGAATTGCATGCTCTAAAAATATAATAAAATTATTATAGTTTCGTAAGCAATATTATCACTATTTTTAATAAATTATATTATATCGCTAAGCAACTAGAAAAAACAAAAGGAAAAGGAAAAAAAAACGAGAAATATGTAACACATAAAATATATAATCTCCTAAATAGATCAGATTTAGAAATAAAACCACAATAGTGTGTCTCTGGTAGTGCTTCTAATATGTATCATTTACTAGATTTGTTTCTACCCCAAATTTCATGGTGTGTAGAGGTGGACGAAAAAGCTCATAAAAAAAACAGATAAAATATTTTAAAAGAGATAGTGATATTGTTCAACAGGCAGATCTTATAGGATATCGTATAAAAATAAACAAAGATATTGATGAGGTTAATAAATAAATTGATGAACTATCTTCTAAAATTAAGAGTCAAATTCTTGAACACGAAGGTAATAATGAATGGGAGCCATGGGATCTAAATAAGAAATATGATAAAGATTTTCATATTAAAAAAGGTTATTTAAATGTGTCTGAACAAGCTACTCTAAGAACAATAGTAGATGCATGTAATGTACTAGGGCAAAATTATAAAGGTGCACAAAAAGCATGGTATAAAAGTAACATATATCCAGATTGTTATATGTGGTTTACAAAATTTTATATTAATAAGCAATGGGATAATAGTATATCTACAGATAGAAAGTGAATAACTATGCTACGTAAGGATTTAAGTAAGAGTGACGATTTCTATCTAAAGCATTTAAATAATACTAGGTTTAATGTCATAATATTTCCAAGAATGATTGATAATCTGGGCTACAGAATGTATAAGTTTACGGCTGTTTTCCAAATTGACAAACAAAATTCAAGCCCTGAGAATGGCACAAATTTTATACGTGTAGATGACCATTTTAAATTATAATCATTTTAAGAAATAGCTAAAGTCTTCTCAACAATTACGATGCTGAGGTAATAAGTAATATTTTTTAGAGAAATTACAAATTAAATGTCTTGAAAAGACTAACTTTTATTGTGCTTTAGAGCCGATTTGAACATCTGTTTCCATCACAACTGAAGCCACATCTGATAGGAACAACACAAAATACATTATCAATGGAAGTGGTCGAATACTTGCAAAGAATAGGTTTGTAGTAGAACTAGTTACGCTATATGTGAAGAGTAAACCATCTAGTTTTGACGGCCTCATGCAGCTCTTTTAAGAAAGAATACCAGGTAGCAGCGGCTGTAATCAATAGCCTTAAGCCGTGAAAATAAATCCAGATATTATATACCGAAAAAACTGGATTGCTAGCATACAATCCGCTGACGCGTCTTGATGCGGAAAGACGCTTTGGCCTGATTTTCTCCTAATCGTATTCTCTTATAATCCATGGATCCTGTTCGCTGCGGCAGACGTTCGCTGCACTCTCTGTTCAGGAAGACGCCCTAGCTAGAATTTCTCCTTTCCCATTTCACTCATAATTGCACATTCACCCCTAAATGCTGCTGAATGGTTTCATAAAGCGATTTACTGACGCCCGCCATTGCCGCGTATTTTGGCCATTTGGTTAATACGCTCTGGGTTTTAAGTAGTATTTTTGACGCTTTTTTGGCGCTGTTTTCTTTGCCAAATTGTAGTAAATCTTGCCTCGTAAATCCAGTGCGTTTTCCTCTCAGACTTAGGGTATGCTGACTTACCCACGCACTTTGTGGATTGTAGGAATAGCAGACATCGTAGGCTGGCGCTAGTTCCCACTTCCCGCCTTTTTTTAAAAGGAAGGCAAAATTCTTGGTATGATCATCACAATTGGTAGCTAAAATATTGAATACCATTCTTTTATATAATTGTTCTGCCTCTGGATATGTGAGTTTCAACTGACGCATACATTGAAATAATTGCTCGTAGCTAAAGCTGTTCATTTGAGTGAAATCGGCATGCTGCATGGCGCAAAAGGTTTGCACGTGATGCTTAATTCCGCCGCCTTCTCTATCAAATCGCTTGGTCATAAAATGCGCTCTATTCCCCTCTTCCAACAACAGACATGGCATCATATCAATACCACAATCTTTGGCCATCAGATAGTAGGCGTACTCCACATTCCCCCAACCCAAAGAATCGCCAAACTGCGCATCGCTCACGCCATCTAGCTTTAGCAGCCAATGTTCAAATCCATTTGGTGCTTCGGCATGACCTGATCGCACTTCCCGAGTCTTTTCATTATAGGCTATCACCGCTTTTGGTCGAGCCCCACCAGCCGATGTACCTATATTTAGAATCTGTTTTAAGGCTTTTTGCTCTTGCGCAATATTGGTGCTGAAATTGGCTCTTCGACCCAGCATTTTTCTGGCTACTTCTACTAACTGATCAATTTCTATAGCCGTCTCAGCTCCTTTTCCCACCACCACAGAAGGGACGAACTCCAAGGCGCCCATTGCGCGTTTGCCGATAAAACATAGCTGCTCAACCGGATTCATGCTATCTGCAGGCCGACCTTGCTGCGCTAGCCAAACATTGATTAACTCGTTTCCGTATTTATCAGGCAGCGAATCAGCTAAAAGCCCTGGTAGACCTTTAAATGTATCGCTTGCTGCATCTTTATTTCCCTTTAATTGTGGAAATTGGAAAATGCCAGAGCCTTTAGCATTGGGTATATGAATAGGCGATAAATCGTAGCCTTTTTTCAAAAATGACGGCGCATACTGAAAGCTGGCAAGTGCTCGATCTTCATGCCATTGAACGGCGCCCACCAATTCTCCCCAAATGAGTATTTGTGCAGCCGTTACCACTGTAAATCTCCTTCATTTAGGCTGCTATTCTCTGGCGTATTTGGCTCAGAAACACTGATAGACGAAGCTCTCTGCCGCTGTTCTTTTTGAAGCTTTGCGTATACCAAAGGCGAAATTTGCTCTTCTACGGCAAAAATATCTAGCACATACAGCAGCTCTAGCACCCTAAGCACTTGCAATAAGGTGGCAACGGTTACGGTTTCCCCCCTTTCCAGTAGGCTAAGTGTAGACCGGCTGATGCCAGCCTCTTTTGCAACAACTGCTTGTGCCTTATTTTGTTGCAGCCGATGATGCTTCACAAAGCCACCAATGAGCTTTACTAAGGCTATATCTGAATAATTTTGGTATGATTTATCATTCATGATGGGATTAATTATAAGTTATGAATTATTAATCATTCACAATATAAGATTTTCTTGATTCAATAGTTAGCATGATTTATCATTCATTATACTATATAATAACTAATAATGTATGATATGTTATCCTAATATTGTACCTAGCCGTTCATCGAGTGATTCGACGAAGTCGAATTGTACCGAGCCGTTCATCGAGTGATTCGACGAAGTCGAATTGTACCGAGATGAGGAAGATGTTTTGGCTAGGTTATATCTCATCAAATTTTATAGCCTTTTTACGCCTTAGCAGCAATAAAATTGTATCTTTGAAGGCCTTTTTTAATAGTAAACGCACAGACTCAAAAAATCACATGAATCAAGCAAATACGCCTTCAGTTAACGAACAACAAGCCATCAGAACCCAGAAAATTGATAGTCTGCGAAAACTTGGCTTAAATCCTTATGGCTATTCTTTCGATGTTACTCATAAATCTAAGGCATTAAAAGCAAATCCTAGCATGATTTATGTTGAAGGCGAGACAGAAAAACAGACTGTGCGTGTTGCTGGCCGGGTAATGACCAAGCGTATTATGGGAAAAGCCGCCTTCTTTAACCTGCAAGATGCTGACGGAATCATTCAAGTTTATGTGTCTAGAGATGAGGTTTCTACCCAGGAGCACGGTGTGGCTATATATAATGATGTTTTCAAAAAGCTGACAGACATCGGTGACATTGTGGGAATTGAAGGCTACGTTTTCAAGACTCGTACAGGAGAAACCACCGTTCATGCCACCTCTTTTAGTTTGCTAACCAAAACGGTCCGACCAATTCCTGTCGCAAAAGTGGTTGAAAATGAAGCCGGTGAACAAATTACTTATGATGCTTTTGCCGATAAAGAACTGCGCTACCGCCAGCGTTATGTAGATTTAATTGTGAATCCTAAAATTCGCAAAACCTTTATTCAGCGTACTAAATTGGTGCAAACCATGCGAGATTTTATGAATGATTTAGGCTACCTAGAAGTGGAAACTCCCATTCTACAACCTATCTATGGCGGCGCTTCTGCTCGTCCGTTCAAAACGCATCACAACGCATTAGATATGCCGTTATATCTGCGAATTGCCAATGAATTGTATTTGAAACGCTTAATTGTGGGTGGTTTCGATGGCGTTTATGAGTTTTCAAAAGATTTCCGGAATGAAGGCATGAGCCGTTTCCACAACCCAGAGTTTACGCAGGTTGAGCTTTATGTGGCCTACAAAGACTACAATTGGATGATGAATTTTGTTGAGGAAATGGTGGAAAAAGTAGCCCTAACTCTACACGGAAAAACCACCGTAACTGTGGGTAAAAATGAAATTAATTTCCAGCGTCCGTGGCCAAGAGTACCTATGTTGGAAGCCATAAAAGAGCATACAGGCGAAGATTTGAATGGCCTGAGCGTAGATGAAATTCGTGCCGTTGCCAAGAAGCTACACGTTGACACAGATGACAGCATGGGCAAAGGAAAGCTGATCGACGAAATTTTTGGTGAACATGTTGAACATAAATTGATTCAGCCAACCTTTATCACCGATTACCCGGTTGAAATGAGTCCGTTAGCCAAGAAACATCGCGATAAAGAAGGTTTGGTAGAACGCTTTGAGGCGGTTTGTAATGGAAAGGAAATTTGCAACGCTTTCAGTGAGTTAAACGACCCAATTGACCAACGAGAAAGACTTGAAGATCAAGCGTCTTTACGTGATATGGGCGACGATGAAGCTATGCAGGTGGACGAAGATTTCTTGCGTGCCATTGAATATGGAATGCCTCCAACAGCCGGGTTAGGCATCGGAATTGACCGCCTTGCTATGATAATGACCAACTCTGAATCTATTCGCGACGTATTATTCTTCCCACACATGCGCCCAGAAAAGGTGGCTCATTCTGAAGAATGATTTTTTACCTAGCCAAAAAACTCAGTAGTCCAAAAGGTGCTAATAAAGGCTTTCTTCGTTATGCGAGGAGCCTTTCTATCTTGGGTATTGCCATTGGCACCGCAGGACTAATGATTGCTTTGTCTATTGTTCACGGATTTAAGGAAACCATAACCGATAAGATCCTAGATTTTGGCGCCCCAATAACGGTAACAACCTATTCTACAGATCCATTATTCCGAGCTGATACGCTTGTTACTTGGTTAGCCACGATTGACGGGGTAAATAGCGCATGGCCTGTTATTGAAAACCAAATAGTGGTACAAGTTGGCGATCAAGTTCAAGGTGCAATTATTCAGGGATTAGATTACCGAGATAGAACCCTAAACTTACCCAATTATCTAGTTGCGGGAAAGTGGTTTACAGAGAATGAGCCAGGCGTAGTTGTAGGCGAAAAACTAGCCCGACTTTTAGGACTTTCTGTCGGCGATAAATGCACTATGTACGCACTTATTAGTGGAGGCGGGCCTTTAGGTAACCCAAAAGTTGTGCAGCTTCCTTTGGTGGGAATTTATAAAACGGGAATTGATCGCTTTGACGACGTAAGTTTATTCCTTCCCATTGAAAGCGCCCGAAAATTGAGCAACCTTGCACCAGAACAAGCCTCAAGAGTGCAAATAACTATTGCTGATAAAAGTAAAATTTCAGCGACAAATAACCGTTTGTCTGAAGCCGTTCCCTTCCCCTATTTTACTGAAAGTGTATTTGAGCGGTTCAGTGATTTATTCTCATGGATAGACCTCCAAGAAGTGATTATTCCGCCCGTAATTAGTGTCTTGATTTTGGTAGCTGCTTTCAATTTAATTGGCGCTATTCTCATGGTGGTTTTAGAGAAAAGTCGACATATAGGAATTTTGATAACACTAGGGCTAGAAAGAAAGGCCATTCAGCAGTTATTTATTGTGCAAGCATTATGGCTGAGTTTCTTGGGTTGGGCTATAGGAATGTCGCTATTCTTGCTATTTCATTGGACGCAAACTCAGTTTCAGTGGATTCCCTTAGATAGCGTGAATTATTTTATGGATTATGCGCCTTCTTCGCCTGCATGGACTGATTTTTTCATTGTTAGTATAGTTACAGCCATTCTTAGTGTACTAGCAGGATGGATACCTTCCAGAATTGCCGCAAAAACGGATGTAATTCGGGTTCTTCGTTTCTCACAAATTTAGGATTAACATAATATGACTAAAGCAGAAAAAGTAGCCGATATTGTACAAACGCTAGAAGGCTATTATCCGGAAACGATTGTGCCACTAGATCATACCGATTCCTATACGCTGCTTATAGCCGTTTTACTATCTGCGCAATGCACTGATGAGCGCGTAAATAAAATAACGCCTTCCTTATTTGCTGCGGCAGACAACCCAGTTGATATGGCGAAGTTAGAGGTAGAGCACATAAAGCAGATCATACGTCCGTGCGGACTTTCTCCCGCTAAATCAAAAGCTATCAAGGGTTTATCAGAAATACTATTAGCTAAGCATGGTGGCGAAGTTCCGGCTAACTTTGCTGATTTGGAAGAATTGCCAGGTGTTGGACATAAAACAGCATCGGTTGTGATGGCGCAGGCATTTGGGATTCCGGCCTTCCCAGTAGACACGCACATTCATCGATTAATGTATCGTTGGGGGTTAACTAATGGCAAAAATGTTACGCAAACTGAGAAAGATGCTAAACGATTATTCCCAAGAGAATTATGGAATAAGCTACATTTACAGATTATATTTTATGGACGGGAATATTGTCCAGCGCGTGGCCATAGGGTGTCTGGCTGCCCTATTTGTACTAAATATTTAAGGAAGTCACTGCTCCTAAAAGAAAAATTGTAGTAATTGTATTGGTTCTTTTCAGGAAAGCCTTATTTTAAGATAAGATTGTATGAATTACTTCAATATATTTTGATCTAGAGTAGCTAATTGTGCTCAACTAAAGGTAATTCTGTTGCAAGCTTACCGCTTTATTGGGATGATTAGTGTTCTGAACATGAACTAACCAACAAGTGCGAATAAGATTAGCCATTTAAATGATTACCTGTACCCTTTTACTGCAAGAGGTAAATATGATGTATGATATGCTGATTCAACAGCTTAGCCAGTATGTAACAGTTACTGATGAAGATAGAAATACGATAAAACGCTATTTCCAGCCCATTAACTTTGATAAGTACGCAACTATAACCAAAGTTGGTGAGGTTGAAGAATATCAATATTTCATAACGTCAGGCTATGCTAGAACTTTTTATCAGCTTAATGGTATTGAGTTAACCACACAAATTGGGTGGCAAAGGCAGTTCATTTTTTCGGTTCAAAGTTTCGTAAATCGTAAACCTTCCTTAGAGACGCTAGAAACCATTTCAAAGTTTAGTGCTTTGCGTATACATTTTGAAGATTTGCAAAGGCTATATAAGCTAAATGATAAATGGCTTCATTTATCACTTCACGTTATGGAAAGTGCATTAATTAACCAGAATGATAGAATTAAGCGGTTATCACTATTTAGTGCAAAAGAGCGATATGAGTCGTTAGTTTCTGAAAATCCTGCGCTATTACAAGATATTGCACTGCGTTACTTAGCATCTTACATTGGCATTAAACCAGAGTCTTTGAGTAGAATACGCTCGAATATGAACAACCGAGCGACTATTCATAAGAAAGGCAAAGCTTCATTAGCAATTCGTGCTTAGGCTAAACCTTCTACTGCCTTAACCATACTTTTATTGCAGCATAAAAAAAGCCGATTCAACACTATTGCGTTGAACCGGCTTTTTAATTTTTTAGCCTAAGTAAGAGATATGCTAAGATGCTATTGAAAAATTAATAGCCAAATGCATCTGCTACATCTTGATAGTGAATTTTGCCATTTGCAATATTCAAGCCTTTTGCTAAGCCTGCATGATCTGCAAGGGCTTTAACCCATCCTTTATTGGCAATTTGCAGTATGAAGGTCAAGGTAACATTAGTAAGTGCAAGTGTAGACGTATAAGGAACGGCACCAGGCATATTTGCTACGCAGTAATGTAAGATTCCGTCAACAAAGTAAATAGGATCACTGTGCGTGGTAGGACGTGCAGTTTCAAAACAACCACCTTGATCAATGGCTACGTCTACTAGAACTGTTCCTGGGTACAGTTCTTTAAGCATCTCGCGGGTAATTAAGTGAGGAGCTTTAGCACCTGGTTTAAGTACACCACCAATGATTAAATCGACGTTTGGAAGCATTTGGCGAATGTTCATTTCACTCGAATACACTAGGCTTACATTGGCTGGCATTACATCAGATAAGTAACGCAAGCGCTCCATATTAACGTCCATAATGGTAGTGTTAGCGCCCAAACCGGCTGTCATCTTTGCCGCGTTAACGCCTACTATGCCACCGCCTAAAATTAGTACATCTGCTGGAGGAACGCCAGGTACACCACCAAGTAGTTTACCACGTCCACCAAAGGTTTTCTCTAGGTACTTAGCGCCTTGCTGTGCGGCCATTCTACCTGCAACTTCAGACATTGGTACTAAGAGTGGAAGCCCACCATTTTTGTCTTCTACGGTCTCATAAGCAATAGCGATACATTTAGATTCAATAACCGCGTCAGTCAGTTCTTTTGACGCAGCAAAATGCAAGTAGGTGAACAAGATTTGTCCATCGCGCATTTTTGTCAGTTCTTCTTGATAAGGCTCTTTAACCTTAACAATCATTTCTGCACGCTCCCAAACTTCATCGGCGGTGTCTACAAGTTCTGCCCCAGCGGCAACATACATTTCGTCGGTAAAACCACTGCCATCACCAGCCGTTTTTTGAACCAAAACGGTATTTCCTGTTTTTACTAGTTGTAAGGCGCCACCCGGTACTAATGCTACTCGGTTTTCTTGTGGCTTAATTTCTTTTGGTAAACCTATAATCATTGAGCTATTCTTAATAATGTAAAAGGGGAATTTTTTAATGACCAAATGTACCACTATTTGCTAAGATTATGTGCTTTTTTCCATGCTATTATACAAGGAAAGTGCTTCTATATTTGTAGGGCGTTTTAACAAAATATCCTTTGTGACAGAGAATAAATGGCAGATTTAAAGCCATGATTGATAAATTATACTGGTAGAATCGTATGTTTTAGAAGAACTACAGGGCTCAGTTCTGAGATTTATAGCCTATAGATAGTATGTATTTCGCATACTTAGATAGCTTTATTACTCATAGATTCCTGATCACATTCATGTAATTAATTATACGGATCCATGATTATGGCTTTGAGTACTTATACGTTTAAATAACAGAACTAAGCTTGGGAACTAGCTTTAACTCTTATTTTAGGGGATAATCCAACCTATTTGAAAGCAAATGTTATGCATAATGGAATAATTAAGCACGCCAGATAGACTGCTGTTGCCCATACATTTGAAAAGACTGAAAATAAAATTTTTCACGTTTTAGGTCACAAAGATGCTTTAGATATGGATAGATCATTATCTTTTCTGTGACCATAGCAAGAAGGTTAGTAAATGAACCCCAAATTACCGTTATATGTGATTTTCATGGATGGAGAGCGATGGATACTTAACAGCGATAATGAAATTACTAGCTAGTTCGGGTATTTGCTGTATCAAACACCTTAATTCAACGCTATTTGTAAAAATAAGTAAATACTAAATAGGTTATTTTCTGCGTAAAACGCACCCATAAATAGGATGTTAACCTATTCATTACCTTGCGCTTACAATAGTTCAACCTTAGTTGGTGAAGTGCTAACCCTGTTAGGCAACGTACAATAGTACAACTATTAAAATTTTGAGCCGTAGTTTTGTTTTAGTATTGTTGTAGGTGACAGCACTCAACACCTCTATTTTGCTATAGTTACGTAAAACCAAACGCCATGAAGTTACATCGTATTCTACCCAGCCTACTTATTTGCCTGTTGAGTGTATTTTGGACGGTAACTTCACGCGAATTCGCCGAAATAGCCCAAATGCACCTAGTTCAATGAGTCACCTAAATCTGAGCTACAGCGCGGGCACCAATAAAATTAGCCAGATGGAAGACCCCAACCCCATTGATTTTTACAACTTTGGCTATGACGCGGC
>Ga0136588_1000575_pt1 | contig 13285 bp, 15 predicted proteins | sample AntRauMFilla1564_FD_104782 | JGI IMG/M metagenome (GOLD analysis project Ga0136588, IMG submission 104782) | Saline lake microbial communities from Rauer Islands, Antarctica - Metagenome Filla 1 #564 | ecosystem: Environmental > Aquatic > Non-marine Saline and Alkaline > Saline | place... | reverse complement strand
TACCTAGAGTTAGAAAATCCTTTTGATTGTATAGTAAATGAAGATAGAGAGGCTCTTTTGAGTGTTAAGGGGATTGGAGAGTCTACCTTTGATAAAATAATCTCCAAATATGAAAACAATAAAGATTTTAGTCAAATTTTTGTAGAGTTGCCAAACATAAACTTCACTCAATCACTGCTTAATAAATTAGTAGATAGATACAAAAATCCAGAAACCATAGTAAACATAATAAAAACTAATCCCTATGTGTTGGCTTCTGAAATAGATGGAATAGGTTGGGGAAAAGCCGATGCTTTGGCTATGGCTATGGGTTATCCCACTAATGGCGTGTTTAGAATATCGTCTTTCATTGAGTTCTTTCTAAGAGAAAGAGCTGAGAATGGATACTCTTGGGTAACACCAAATGACCTACACTTCAATCTAGTAGAAGCAATAGGAGAGGTGGACAGCAATGGTTTTTCTGAATCAATGCATTACCTATATGATAAAACAACTTTAGTTTGGGACGAAGAAAGAACGTTTGTTGCCTTAAGATATTATTATGAACTAGAAAAAAGAGTGTCTCAAGAGCTTTTGAGAATAATGAATGGAGAGAAAAGTGAAGTAGAGGTTAGCAAAACAGAAGAAGTGTTGAAAGAAATGGAGTTACTACAAGGTTGGGAGTATACGGTTGAGCAAAGAAGAGCTGTATCATTAGTTATAAAAAACAATGTTTGTATAGTAACAGGTTTTGGTGGTACGGGAAAAACAAGCTCTGTTAGTGCGACATTGGCAGTGCTAGACAACCTATCCGTTGCTCAAACGGCACTTTCTGGAAAAGCTAGCAGTAGGTTGCAAGAGGTAACTGGTTTAGAGGGTTCTACCATACACAAACTTTTGGGATACAACCCAGAAAAAGGCTTCACCTATAATGCTGAAAATCCACTTCCTTACGACATAGTAGTTTTAGACGAGTGTAGTATGGTGGGTGGTGAGATATTTTACGACTTAATTAAATCAATAAGAACTGGAGCCAAGTTGGTAGTTTTAGGGGATGAAGGGCAACTAGAGAGTATAGGAAGTCTTAATGTTTTTAAAGATATGTTGGATAGTAATATTGTTCAAGCAATAACTCTGACAGAGATACATAGACAAGCTAAAAAATCTGCAATCATAATGGACAGTGTAAGTATTAGACATGGTAAGAATATTATTGGAAAAGGTTGGTGCGGAGAAGAAGTTAGAGGTATACTACAAGACCTAAAATTAGACATATATAACGATAAGCTTTTCACTTCTCTTCGAATAATGGAGAACTATAAAGAACAGTATGACAAATACAAAGACCCTAGAGACATTACGGTCGTTGTACCAACTAGGTTTAATGGGGACGCTTCTGCTTTTGACATAAACTCTGAAATTCAAGAATTTGTTAATCCAAAATCGAATAGTAAAAAAGAAGTTTCTATCTATACTTTGAATGGGTACGATAAAGTATATTTTACCATAAGAGAGGGTGATAGAATACTAGTTAAAAGAAATAACTACGATACGAAAAACGAAGATGGTGTTCCTACGTTTATATTTAATGGCTTTTTAGGAACTATCGTGAAAATATCTTCCAAAGACATAATTGTTGATTTTGATATTGTTGGCAGAGTTGTGGTTAATAAAAAATATTGGTCTTCAATATTGCTTGGGTATGCTATAACAGGACACTCTATGCAAGGTAGTGAGAATAAATGTATTATTGTTGGTATGGATTTTAGTGGGTATACTATACTTAGCAAAGAGTGGATATATACAGCCATGACAAGAGCTAAAGAGTTTTGTTGTATATGTGCTGAAACGAAGGCTTTTTCTTACGCAATATCTACCTCTAAAGTAAAATATAAACAAACTTTTCTGAAAGGATTTTTAAATGGAAAAACTTATGAATAATAGAGTTATAATAAATTTAGACCAAGCAAGAAGTTGTGGCTTTTGTGTGTCTATTGGTGATGAGAGAGTGCTGTATGGCACTTTTATCACCAAAGAAAAAGACTACCATGACGCTTCAAATGAAATAAAGATTTTTTTAAAGTTGTTAGTAGCTAAATTTAACCCAATCCTCGTTACTGTGGAAGATATTTATGGGGGATTAAGTAGGCAAACAATGAAGCAATTGGGTATATTGCAAGGAGTGTTGGTAAACTATTTAATAGAAGAACACATCTTGTTTCAAATAATTGCACCTAGTACGTGGCAGAGTAAAATGGGTTACGATAAAAAACTATACTCCAACACAAAACAATGGTCTAAAAAATTGGCTTTTGAACTAATAGGTGAAGAGCTATTAGAAGACACAGCTGATGTAGTATGTATGAACGAGTACTCTCAAAAATTTATAAAAATTATTGAAGAAAGTACTTGATAGAAGTAGGGTTTTGTGTTATAATTAAGTATAGAGACAAACGAAAGGAGAAACAAAATGCAAAAGAATTTTGTAGTTGTAGCAAAACAAGGGGAGTTAGATAGAGAATTAAGAGTAGAGACGAGTAATCAACGTAACGCTTATTCCATCTTAAGGAAACAAAAAATAAACAAGAAGTGGGATTTTAAAGAAGAAGATGTTCGTGAAGTAGATAAAGATTGGAATGAAATTGTAGTGGTAGAAGAAGTTGGGATAGTAGAGGAAATTGAAGGGGGACAAGATATTGAATAGAGATAAGGTAATTATAATTGATGTTAAAGACGTAATAGCACTAACAACAAAAACTGCTGTTATATCAAAAGAGTTTGCTAAAATGTCTGACCATATGGATACAATTGAGGACGAAGTTATTGTCTACATGTTAGATAACTACGAAGAGAATTTTACAAACCAAGAGGAACTAGATGAGTTAATTAAAAATGAGGTTAACTTTTTTAATTCTGTTGAAACAGCTACTTATCCACCAATGGATATTGTTAATATTATAGAGAAAAACGACGTTAAGGTTATTTATTTAATAGATACAGATATGCCTCAAAAAGACAAGTTTGAGCTTTGGGTAAAAGATGAGTTAAAGGGAAGTATTTTATTAGACAGCAGTGATTTTCAAGATGGACATAAGGTTGATTTTGTAATCAGTGCAAACCCTAAATTACTGAGTAGATTTTCATCAAAGGTTAAGATTTTAGTGGATATGCCTTACAATAAAGAGGAAAGACTTTTCAATAGAGTTGGAAATTGGAAAGGTGTGCTTCAAAAACTTAAAGAAGAAGGACTTGATATGTCAAACGTAGCTAAAGGGAGATTCAAATAGAAGGAGAATTTGTTTATGAATGTTAAGAAAAGAAATGGTTTAGAGGTTGAGTATGATGGCAGTAAGATTGTTCTTGCGATGCAAAAAGCAATGAAAGATGTGGACTATGTTGATAGTGGGATTCCATCTAAAGCACTAGAAATAGAAGAAGCTGTTAGATTTCTAATGGAAAAAAGTGACAAGGTTTGGAGTGTTGAGGACGTAAGCGATGAAGTTGAGATGAAGCTTATGGAGTTTGGTTTGGGTAGAGTGGCTAAGGAATATATCCTATTTAGACAAAAACAATCCAAGATTAGAAATATGGGGGTAGGGCGAACCTACAAATATCTTAGTAAAGAGTTTATAAGTAAATATAAGCATGCAGACTCTCCCTTTATAAACCAACTAGGCGAATTTGTTTACTACAGAACGTACTCTAGATACTTAGAAGAGCAAGGTAGAAGAGAAGATTGGTGGGAAACTGTTGCTAGAGCCACAGACTACAACATTGGATTAGTAAAACACAAGTCTCACGCAAAAGCAGTGGAAGAAGCAGAGTTACTTTTTGACAACATGTTTCATTTAAAACAGTTTTTATCTGGTAGAACTCTTTTCACTGGTGGAACCAAAGTAAGTAAAGAGTATGGTATGTCAAATTACAACTGCTCTTTTACCGTTATAGATAGCTTTGAGGCTTATAAAGACTTATTTTACTTATTAATGATAGGTGCTGGTGTAGGATATAGAGTTTTAAAACAAGATGTTTTGAATATGCCAAAGATAAGAACTGACATACAAGTCTTCCATAATCCATATACGCCTATAGAGAAACACAAAAGACAGGAATATACTTCTTTGGTTTTTACTGGAGAAACTGCTGAAATATTTATTTCTGATTCAAAAGAGGCTTGGACAGATTCACTTTATAAGTTTTTAGAACTACACTTTAGTCCACAGTATAAAAAAGTCAAAGCTATAGTGTTAAACTATAACAACATAAGACCTAAAGGTGAGCGTTTGGTTACTTTTGGTGGATATAGTAGTGGATATGAGTCTATGCAAAAAATGCTTTTGAAGATTGACACTGTCTTAAAAAGTGGAACTGAAACACTCAAACAATTAACAACATTAGAGTGTTCTGACATTGCAAATATTATTGGTGAGAATGTTGTTTCTGGGGGTGTTAGAAGAACGGCAGAGGTTTGTCTTTTTGATGCTGATGACCAAGAGATAATGAACTGTAAATCAAACCTTTATCAACAAAATGAAGAGGGTGATTGGGTAGTAAACACAGACATTCTTCACAGACAGATGAGTAACAACTCAATTCAATATTGGGAAAAACCTACTGAACAATCTTGGCACGAGCACATTGAGGCGATGAGATACAGTGGAGAGCCTGGTTTTCAAAACATGGTTGCGGCTAGACTTAGAAGAATAGATGCAGAGGGTGGAAACCCTTGTATGGAGATAATTTTAAGAAGTAAAGGTGTGTGCAACTTGACAGAGGTAAACGTACTTGGCTTTGTTGAGAATGGTGTCTTAGACGAAGAAGCCCTACTTGTGGCTCAAAGAATATCTGCTAGGTCTGGATACAGAATGGCTAGTATAGAGTTTGAACTATCGGAGTGGAACAAGATAAATAAAGAAGATATGTTGACAGGATGTTCGTTAACTGGGTGGCAAGACATGGTTTCTGCTACAAACATGACAATGAAAAAACAATCATCTTTACTAAAACAGTTAAAAGACATTTCTATAAAAGCTTCTAAAGAGTTGGCAAACGAACTAGGAACAAACGTACCAAAATTAAACACAACAATAAAACCTTCTGGAACATTAAGTCAATTACCAACAGTTTCTAATGGTGTGCATTGGTCTCACTCTCCTTACTATATTAGAAGAGTTAGAATATCAGCACAAGACCCACTAGCTAGAGTGGCAAAAGACTTAGGTTGGACTTGGACTCCAGAAGTAGGGCAAACCGTAGAAGATATGTCAACAATGGTTATTGAATTTTATGTAAAGTCTCCAAATGGAAAGACTAAGTATGATGTTTCAGCAATCGAACAACTAGAAACTTACAAGATGTTTATGGAAGACTATGCTGACCACAATGTGTCTATCACAGTTCATGTTAGAGATAATGAGTGGGGCTTGGTTGAGAAGTGGTGTTATGAAAATTGGGATATTCTTGTAGCAATCTCATTTCTTCCTTTAGACGATAGTTTCTATGACTTACTTCCTTACGAAGCTATTACAAAAGAGCAGTATGAAGAATTATCAAGTAAGCAAAGACGATTCTCACCTTCATTATTGTTAAAATATGAAACAAATAAAGATAGTGACATAGACTCAGACTGTTATAGTGGTGCCTGTCCGGTGAGATAGTTTTAGAAAGGATAAAAATGAAAAAACTGTATTGGTCTAAAGTTAAAAAAGAAGCAATAATTCCCACAAAGAAAAAAGAAAATGGTGGGTTTGACCTCTATGCTTGTGTAGAGGGTGATATTCAAATAAACCCTCACAGCATGGAAATGATTCCAATAGGTGTGGCTAGTTCTTTCAGTTCTGATTATGTGGGAATTGTAAAGGAGCGTGGAAGTACTGGTATTAAAAACATGCGTGTTGCTGCTGGTGTTATAGATAGTGGTTTTAGAAACGAGTGGAAGGTTATTATAAACAATACTAGTGATAGACCTATTTTAATAACCGACTTAGATTTTCAAATACCAAATGTCACAGTATATCCGAAGTCAAAAGCCATAGCACAGGTAGTATTTGTGCCATTGGCAGACTTTGATAGTGTAGAAGAGCTACCGTATGACCAATTATTGAAAATTCCCTCAGAAAGAAAAATGGGAATGTTGGGTGCAAGTGGTAAGTAAAGTTTGAACTATACCACACTTTCTCTTGACAGATGTGTGGAAGTGTGGTATAATATAAATAAGAAAGGAAAACAATGGGAGAAGTTATTGTAAAAAAAGTAAAAGATAAATGGACTTTAAAAATGACAACAGACAGTGGAGAGATTATAGAAAGAGAGGCTAATTCCGTAATGGAGATAGCAACAATACTCTTCGAGATAACAGACGACTTAAAAATATAAAGACTAGAAAGGTAGTAAATATGAAAAACAATACACAGAGCAAAGACTTTTTGGAGTTTGAAATTATGCTCCCTTCATCATTGGTTGAAATGCAACGAAAAGGTGGTATTCCTAGTTTAGATTTAGTCAATGAGTGGCAAGATAACTATGAGAGAAGACTTTTTATTAACTCAGATATAGACGAATCTATTCTTGAGTACGTTGGGTATTACATAGAAAAATGGAATAGAGAAGACAGTGATTTAAAAATTAACAAAGAGGACAGAGTGCCTATCAAGATAATGATTAATACCAATGGTGGTAATTTAGATGAGACACTATACATATGTGACTTAATCGAACTGTCAGAAACACCTATATATACAATTGGTCAAGCAAAAATTTATTCTGGTGGTGGATTTATATTAATGTCTGGACATAAGAGATTTTGCTACAAACACTCAAACTTCCTATACCACAGTGGTGGATTTGGTACACAAGGAGATGTGAGAGCTGTTATGGATACTGTTGACTTTATAAAAAAAGGAGAAATTTCTGTTAGGGAGTTTGTTCTTTCTAAAACCAAAATAGGCGAGGAAGTATATGATAAAAACTACTCTAAGCAATGGTATATGGATAGTCAAGAAATGTTAGACTATGGAATAATTGACGAGATAGTTACAAAGTTTATCTAGGTAGACTAAATACTGCCCTTGTATAATAGGGCTAAAGAAAGGTAGTATATGAATATAATTCAACCGAAAGTAGAGTTTTTAACTCCTATAAATAGAGACTTAACGCTAGAACTAGTCGAGCAAGTGGGTAGAACATGTTATAAGTCAGAGGATAAAATAACAGATGAATCAGCTTCTAAGTTTGTAAAAATGTTGGTATTAAGAGGACACGAAGCCATGATTGAGCATGTCAATGTGACTATTAAATTCGTCACCAATAGGGGATGTTGTTATGATGACGAAACAAAAGTACTAACAAAAGATGGTTGGAAATTATTTAAAAACACATCTAAGGAAGACGAATTTTATACATTGGACGAAGAAAACAACATAGTGTGGTCTAAATCAAAAAAACAAATAAAGGAAAAATTTAGAGGAAATCTAGATATGTATAAAACAACACAAATTGATTTAGCTGTTACACCAAATCACAATATGTGGGTATATGACTACAATAAAAGAAGCGAGAAAACAAGAGTATGGAAATTTATACAATCAAAGGACATGACTAATAAAGCCTATAAATTTAATAAATCTGCTAATCCAATAAAAAATGAAGGCTCAGATTTTTTTAAAATAGAGGATTTTTCAAAAAATCTAACTAGTAAAAAATACGATAATATATATTTAAAATCAGATGCCTTTTTTAAATTCCTTGGATTATGGGTAACTGATGGTAGTATAAGTTTTGGTAAAAATTATGGTGGGGGAAACAGAATAGTTATAACTCAAATAAAGCCAAGCGGCAGAGAATATATTGAAAATGTATTAGAAGATTTAGGGCTAGATTATACTAAATATGATTCAGAGTTTCTGATTAATAGTCCGATATTATTTTATTGGTTGCATTATCATTTTATAAAAGAGTATAATATTGGGTATCGTTGCTCTAAAACATACGATTTAAAAATGCCTAGGTTTATGTTCCATGACTTATCAAAAGTTGATTTAGATTTTTTCTTAGAAGGCGTAATTGTAGGTGATGGCAGTAAGATGACGAACGGAAATGGGTTCCAAATATATTCAGCAAGTGAAAATTTTTGTGAAGATATAGTGGAGTTAGCATTATTGGTTGGCAAAAATGCATCATATGCACGCAAAGAGGGAAGAGATAGAGTTTTTCCAAATGGTATACTTTCAAAATGCGTAGAACAATATGTCATATCTCTAAAAGATAGGAGAGAACACTTATTTAGAGCGAAAGATGATACAAAATATATTAAATATTATGATGGCTATGTTTATTGCGTAGAACTCGAAAGCAACCATAGACTCTATGTTATGAGGAATGGAAAGCCTGTATGGTGCGGAAATAGCCACGAAATTGTTAGACATAGACTAGCCTCATACGCTCAGGAGAGCACACGCTACGTCAATCATAGTAAAAGTGGTAATGGTATCAATGTTTTAGACATAGCGAGCGGTTTTAAATATGACCTAGCCAATGAAAAAGATTTAGAAAAGTATGAGTGTTGGTTAGAAGCCATGGAGAATGCAGAAATGTCTTATCTAAAACTAATAAAACTAGAAGCGAAACCAGAAGAAGCTAGAAGTGTTTTGCCTATTGGTGTAAAAACTGAGATTAATATGACTTGTAATCTAAGAGAATGGAGACACTTTATTAAGCTGAGAGCTAGTAAATTTGCCCACCCAGAAATTAGAGTATTGGCTATTCAAGTATACGATGAGTTTGTAAAACACCTACCAGAAATCTTCTTAGATTTAGAAGAAGAAATATTTAGGGGGTAAATATATGGGTAAGAAAATAGTTATATGTGGTTTTAGTAACAGTGGTAAAGATAGCGTAGCTAGAGAAATTGAGAGTAAGTTTAATTACAACTTCATAGTAAGTACCACAACAAGACCAATGAGAGTTGGTGAGTGTCAAGGCAATCCCTATAACTTTATATCGAACAGTAAGTTTGAGTTACTAATAGAAAACAACTCTTTAGTAGAACATAGGGCATACGACACAATAGTTGACGGAAAACCTAGTAGGTGGTATTATGGTGTAGAAGATAACGCTATTGAAGATAATAAGGACTATGTAGTTGTTTTAGATATGATTGGGCTAAGAGAATTCCAAAAACATTTTGGTGAAGAGGTAGTATCTTTCTTCTTAGATGTAGACGAGGAAGTAAGAAGAAATAGGTGTTTGAAAAGAGGGGACTTCGACAAACAAGAGTGGCAGAGAAGACTAGAAGATGACATCAAAAGATTTTCCTATAGTGTTATATTGGAAGAGGTTGATTTTATAGTTAAGAATGATTGTGTAAAAGAAACCGCTTTAGATATAATGGAAAAGATAGAAAGGATAAACAACAATGGTTAAGTACAAGTTATTAGGACATACTCATAGTTGGGACGGAGATTGTTTTTTATCTGATATTCCAAGCAAGGGATACATGTCCACAATAAAAAATGAAAGTCAAGCAAAAGAGTTTTACAAGGAACATGAAAAAGAAACAGAAGAAGATATATTGCATTGGGGCTTAACCTTTGAAAAAATTGGCAAGTCTGAAAGTAGCGTGGTGGAGAAGCCAAAGCCCAAAGCAACTAAGAGAAAGAAAGGTTAAAATATGGTATTCAAAAAAATAATCTACTTAGACGTAGACAACACAATATTTCCAGCAGAAAAAAGAATGGCTGAGATTTGGAATGAGCATTATAAGTTACCAAATGAAAATCCAATGGATTATAAAAAAATAACGTCTTGGAATGCTGGAATAGACAAAGATACTGTTGGTGAAATATTTTCAAGGATTGATTTTTACGACCCTTCTAAAATTGAACTATACGATGGGGTTCAAGAATCATTAAAAAAAGCAAAAGAAATGGGATATAAAATAGTAATTTTTTCTAAAGGAACTCTAACCAATATTGCTTCAAAGTGTGTGTGGTTGGAAAACATATTGGGAAAAGATATTGATGCACATGTGTTTATGGGAAGTTCTGATGTTAAAATGGGTAAAAGTTCTCTAAATATGGATGGTGGTATTATGATAGATGACCATATAGAAAATCTAGTTGGTAACAACACTATGTATAACATATGTGCCAAAATGTCAGAACAAGAAGTTGATTGGAATAAAGACTTTGCTAATGAGAAGATGACACTTAGAAAGTGGAGCGAACTGCCTAAAATATTGACAACAATACAAGAGTTCGAATCTTTAATGTACTACAACTTAATAAACAGATAAAAAAAATACCTACAGTCTCTAATTAAAGAGAGTGTAGGTATTTACATTTGTTATTGTTTTGATTTTATATACAAGTCATCACTTCTAGATACTTTCTTACTTATTGTTACTAGTCCTTGCTTTTTAGTTCCCCCACCTTTAGCCCACTCAACATCGTAGCCCAATACTTCACTAATAAATCTTAGAGGAACAACGGTTCTGTTGCCATTGACTATAAAAGGTGCAATGTCTAGCTCTATGTTTTCTTTTAATGTCACAACAGTTTTATCTCCAATAGACAACTCTATGATTTCATTTTCTGGGGTAGCATCTGTAAACAGTCTCATGTTTAAAATACAAGGGTTCTCACAATCTATATAAACAAAGCCATTGTCCCCAAATCCCTCACCCCATGAGTTTTGAACTACATAATGTTGTTTACCATTGATAAATTTGACGCCTTTTAGTTTCATAGCATGCCCACCAATTTCTTTACCACTTGGCATTGGAACCATACCACCAACTTTACTATCATAGAAGTTATTGTAAACCATTACTCCTATATAACCACTTGTACCAAACTCAACCAATCCTTTTATAACTTCCTCTGGTGTAGTAACACTTAAGTAACTTCTATTTCTATGAAGCTCTGCTTTCTTCTTCACTTCTTTTGTTGCATTTGTCTTAAAATATGCTTCACACTCTAAAGCTGTTCCAACAATATTAAAATCCTCTGCGAAAGGGATACCCTTTTTGACATATGAAATTACATCGAATTTCTCAATCATACCCTCCATGTGTGAAAAGATTTTCTGTCCATACATAAAGCCATTAGCAAACTCTTTATATTCTCCAGTCTTTGCTACATATTGCTCTTCCTCTATACTTCTATATGTAAAGTCTAAGCACATACTAGAGTTTCCTTGGTCTAAGATTGGGGTGTTGAAAGGAACTACATACTCTTTTGGATAAAGTTTATCCTCACTCAATTTGAACATTTCTAGTGTGTAGTCTCTCTTGTCTTTTGGTAGGACTTGTAAATCACATGGTATTTGTCTATAATCTCTCATATTTTCTCCTTTTTTACTCTATTTATAGTAATATATTATAAGTTTTTGTAGTATATTATAAGTTTTTGGTGAATGAAATCGCCATTTTATGATTCAGTGCTATTTCCAATCTTCTCAATCAAAAGAGGGAGAAATCTAAAAATGTTTAACTCTCCTAAATTTGAAGGAAGCTCTGCAATAGACGTCATTGTGTCTACCGCTTTAATCCACTCGCTAGGATTAGTTGTTGTTTCATTTATTATTTCTTTATAGGTTTTCATTACAACACCTCTTTTTTTAAGTTTAAAATAACTAACCATTGCGTTAACTATTGCTTGTCCCTCTTGTTTTAATTCGCATTCTGTGTCTACTGCTTCTCTATCTTTTGAATCTATAAAAGCAAACTCGGATATAACTGTATCCATGTCAGCGTTCCTTATAATACCATAAAAGTCATCATTGTATGAACTATTCCATCTAGAAAAAACATTGTGTCTGTTTTGTCCTAACTTTTCAAACTCTACTGCCAAAACCTTTGCAAACTCGTCACCAAAAGACTCATTTGTAAAGACAGAGTGAATTATATCGTATCCATCTCCACCACCAGCATTATGATGTATACTCAATAAGAAGTCAGCATTAAAAGCATTAGCCATTTTCGCCTTATCTGTAGGACTTTTAAAAGTGCCAACATTGTACCTTGTAAGCATTACCTCACATTGATAGAATTTTAATAGTCTATCAACCTCTAGTGCAACCACTAAGTTCATATCTCTTTCTATAAGTAATCCATTTACAGCCCCAACATCGTAACCACCATGTCCCACATCAATGCAAAATTTCTTGTCTTGTGCCATGTTTAACTCACCTCTTTTTTATAAAGCACGTACTAATTAAAATTAGTCTTTTATCGCCTATGTGTGGATTTTAAACGTGCAAATCCACACATAGGAGATTTTAAACTATTTAAGTTCTGGTAAGCCAGCTAAACTAGTAACCAATGAGAAAATACCAGCCACTAACGCAACTGAGCCCACTTGCAACCAATTTACTTCTGACATTGTTGCTCCTATAGCAAACATACTAAGTGCTGTCTGAGCCATCGTTTTCACTGCTCTGATTCCAGCTTTCTTTACCCAATCTAAAGTTATATTTGTAATCATTTTTACTCCTCCTATTATCTTAATCCTAGATACATTAATATGAAACCACTTGCTATTGATAGTAAAATTGTGCCTACACCAACAACAACCCACTTCCTCAGAGACTTTTCTCTTTCTAATGCTTCTTTGGCTGGTTGTTCTATATGGTCTTCTAGTACCTTATCAGTTGCTCTAAGTTTGTCCATGATGTCATCCATACCTTTCTTATACTGCTCGTTGTTGTCTTTGATTGTAGCGTATAAAGATAGCACCGTGTCTTTGGTTTCCATGCTTCCTTGTATATCATCAATCGCTTTTTCGTGTCTAATGAAACCTTGGTTTAAGTTTTTGATTTGCTCAGCTATAACTAAAACATTACTATTCATAACAGCCATACCTTTATTAGTTATAGCGAGCTCTCTATTTGTCTCACGTATTTCCTTTATAAACTCATCTTGATTATTTAACCTTAGATGGGCGTTGTCTGTAGTATTCTCAACGCGTGAAAGGCGTTTTTCATACTCCTTTTGGAATGCTAGCATTTCTGGAGCCATAGCATACCTCCTATCCCACAATAGTAAACTCGTTAGGTTCATTTTTATCCCAACAAACTAACTTACCATGATTTGCGTATCTAACGGGTAGCATATTTCTATTGTTGATTCTCTGTGTAATTACGTCCATTTGAACTTTTTCACCATTACTTGTGAAGAAATTAGTTCCAGTTTCAAAGTCTAGTATTTTAGCATTAGGATTAAAACTAATGAAGCCAGCACCACTCTTGTTGTCAATGCCTTTAACTCCAATATCCATAGCTAGTAAACGAAGCATGTTATTAACAAAAG
>Ga0136588_1000574_pt1 | contig 13298 bp, 14 predicted proteins | sample AntRauMFilla1564_FD_104782 | JGI IMG/M metagenome (GOLD analysis project Ga0136588, IMG submission 104782) | Saline lake microbial communities from Rauer Islands, Antarctica - Metagenome Filla 1 #564 | ecosystem: Environmental > Aquatic > Non-marine Saline and Alkaline > Saline | place... | reverse complement strand
TTTGTTGAATAGAACCGTTGTAAAAGGTTTACAGTCAGCTGCTATTTTGCTGCGTGCAGGATGATTACTTTTTTCGCGCGAGGATGCTTTTTTAGGCGCGGTCCCTGACATTTTGTAAAAAGGTTTTTTGCTCTTTTGCTCAGGGATCATTAGATTAATATAACATAATTAAGTAGACTATATTCTATATATAGCGGCCATAAAAAAAGCAGGATTTAATCTGCTTTTCAAAGTAAGCTATGACTTTGCATAAGATAAGAGTCTTGCTGGACTTGAAAGCTATCTTATCCCACAGTTCAAGCTCAGATGTACACAGATGAGTGAGGCTAACTCTTATTCGTTATCTCTCAGGCTCTTGGTCGCTATCGGGCAAGCCAATGTTTTCAGCGTGTAAACCTTTAGGACCTTCTTGTACCTCATAGCTAACTTCCTGTCCGGCTTTCAGTGATCGATAACCGTCCATCTGAATAGTTGAATAATGCGCAAAGATATCGTCTCCTCCATCTTCTGGGACTATAAAGCCGAAACCCTTCGCATTATTGAACCACTTTACTTTACCAACTGCCATCGTCGTACTTCCTATTCCTTGAAATATTTACTGTTCGTCTCCATAACCATTCTAGCCAAGAAGAATGAGTAATGAAGTGATGGGTGGTACGCAACTACGTTACCACTAATAAACTAGAGTAGTAATTTAAAGCGGATTTTGTCAAGTAATTATCGAGCTTATCATTGAATAAACTCATAAGAATCCAAATAAATAGCTAAATTTGAATAAATAACTAAATCTGTGGTCCTAAGCTACAGTTTTCTATTATAAGTAATTATGAGTAAAGATATAATAAATATAGAGCGCGAGAAGCAGCTCGACAAGCAACGCCAGAAAACATCGCCTCCACCAATGTACAAAGTCATGCTAAATAACGATGACTATACGCCAATGGATTTTGTTGTGGAAATACTAGCGACCTTTTTTGCTATGGACATCGAAAAAGCAAATCAGATAATGTTAACCATACATTATCAAGGAAAAGCAGTTTGTGGCATATATACTGCAGAGATTGCAGAAACTAAAGTCATGCAAGTGAATCAATATGCTCGAAAACATCAACATCCATTGATGTGCTCGATGGAACCAGCGCAATAGGGGTACATATGTTAAATAAAGATTTAGAGCAAACGCTTAACGAAGCATTTGTTTTTGCGCGCCAACAACGTCACGAGTTTATGACGGTAGAACATCTTCTACTGACGCTACTTGACAATGTCGCGGCGAGCGAGGCCTTAAAGGCTTGTGGTGCGAAAATAGATTTATTACGCACAGAGCTGAGCGTTTTTGTAAATGAAACTACGCCCTTGTTAGGCGAAAACGACGCTGCTGATCGCGAAACACAGCCGACACTAGGCTTTCAGCGCGTTTTACAACGGGCAGTGTTTCATGTTCAATCGTCGGGTAAGGGCGAAGTGACAGGCGCGAACGTGCTCGTAGCCATTTTTAGCGAGCAAGAATCGCAGGCTGTCTACATACTTAAAAAAGCCGACGTGACTCGATTAGACGTAGTTAACTTCATTTCTCACGGTGTGAGTAAAAACCCAGATGAAGATACGCCTTCTCAAAAAATGAATGAAGAGGGGGGTAGCGAGAGCGAAGAAAATCAATCAATGCTGTCAAAATATGCAAGCAACCTAAATATTGCCGCTAAAGAAGGCAAGATTGATCCTCTCATTGGCCGAGATATGGAAGTTGAGCGCAGTATTCAAATTTTGTGCAGACGCCGAAAAAACAATCCTTTACTAGTGGGTGAAGCAGGTGTTGGTAAAACAGCCATTGCAGAAGGACTAGCGTTTAGGATAGTAAACGACGATGTGCCTGAGGTTATTGCTCAAAGCACTATTTATTCATTAGATTTAGGCGCGCTGTTGGCAGGTACTAAATACCGCGGTGATTTCGAGAAACGTCTTAAGGGTATTTTAAACGAGCTAAGTAAAGACCGTGATGCCATTTTGTTTATCGATGAAATTCACACTATTATTGGAGCGGGTGCAGCCTCTGGCGGTGTTATGGACGCCTCAAACTTACTCAAGCCGAAATTAAGTAGTGGTGAGTTGCGCTGCATGGGCTCTACCACTTACAAAGAATATCAAGGCATTTTTGAAAAAGACAGAGCACTTGCTAGACGATTCCAAAAAATTGATGTGGCGGAGCCTAGTGTTAGCGACACCACTAAAATATTAATGGGGCTTAAGTCACGTTATGAAGAGCATCATAGTGTGCGCTTTACGCAAAAAGCGTTGCAAGCGGCGGCAGAGCTATCTGCGAAATATATTAATGAGCGTAAATTGCCAGATAAGGCAATAGATGTAATTGACGAAGCGGGTGCGAGCCAGCGTTTGTTGCCACCATCGAAGCGTAAAAAGACCATTAATGTGTCAGACATAGAGTTGATAATATCTAAAATAGCGCGCATACCTGAAAAATCAGTGTCGGCATCTGACAAGTCGGTACTTAAGAACTTAAGTCGTAATTTGAAGATGGTGGTGTTTGGGCAAGACGAAGCCATTGAGCAAATGTCCTCCGCCATTCAACTATCGCGCTCTGGTTTAGGCAATGAAACAAAACCAATTGGTAACTTTCTATTTGCAGGTCCAACAGGTGTCGGTAAAACCGAGGTGACGCAGCAGTTGGCCAAAATAATGGGGGTTGAGCTAGTGCGCTTTGATATGTCAGAGTATATGGAGCGTCATGCTGTTAGCCGCTTAATAGGCGCGCCTCCTGGTTATGTTGGTTATGAGCAAGGCGGAATGCTAACTGACGCGGTTATTAAAAACCCATACTGTGTGGTGTTGTTAGACGAAATGGAGAAAGCGCACAGCGATATTTACAATATACTGCTACAGGTGATGGACCATGGCACACTAACCGACAATAATGGCCGTAAGGTAGATTTTAGAAATGTTGTGCTGGTAATGACCACTAACGCTGGTGTACAGGCCACAGTACGCAAGTCTATGGGCTTCAAGCAGCAGGACCACAGCAGTGATGCAATGGTTGAAATAAACAAAACGTTTACGCCTGAGTTTAGAAACCGCCTTGACAGTATTGTGTGGTTTAATCACTTAGATGAACAAGTCATTATGCAGGTTGTTGACAAGTTTATTATTGAACTTCAAGCGCAGTTAGACGCTAAAGGCGTTTCATTAGAAGTGACTGACCAAGCACGCGAGTATATGGCTGAGAAAGGTTATGATAAATCGATGGGTGCAAGGCCTATGGCGCGTTTAATTCAAGAAGAGTTAAAGCGTGAACTGGCATCGCAGCTTCTGTTTGGCACTCTAGCTAACGGTGGTGAAGTTGAAGTAGGACTTAAAGATAAAAAGTTGACTTTTACCTATAATAAGGTCGAAAGCGCTAAGAGTGAAGAAGTGTAAATAATTTGTAGGCTAAAACAAAAAACGCTGTCAATATGACAGCGTTTTTTTTGAGTAATTTGTAGGCCTTGATCACTAAGCCTGAACCACCGAATTAGCCCTACTGGCTACGCATTTACGTATTAGCGAGCACGGTATATTATGCGGCCTTTGCTAAGGTCGTAAGGCGTCATTTCGACGGTTACCTTGTCACCGGTAAGTATACGGATGTAGTTTTTGCGCATCTTTCCAGAAATGTGCGCAGTAACGACGTGTCCATTTTCTAACGCTACGCGAAACATGGTGTTAGGAAGTGTGTCTTGCACGGTACCTTCCATTTCAATACAATCTTCTTTTGCCATCTAAGTGGGTAACCTCGGTTTATTATAAATAATGTTGCTAGTGATATACTTAAGTAGTTTTGCTATGTGTTCATAATGTATTCCCACACTTTGCCTATATACCGAGGTATATCAATGGCGCAAAAATACAGACGCGCGAACGATACGCGAAAAACGGGTAATAGTAAAGATAATCCTGTCATAGTTATTATCTAAAATAAGCATTAAACGAGTATCAGGATTGCTGTAAAGTGCCATGGCTATTCACTTATGGGGTATTTACTATCGTATTTAAGCCACTTATTTTGCTGGTGACGTTCATGGGGATAGAACTTGTTCTTGTAATTCATTTTATTGCATTCGTCTATTTGATAGCCAAGATATAAGTACTGCAACTCAAGTTCTTGACACAGCTTTATTTGCTGTAAAATAAAATAGGTGCCTAGCGATTGCTTGCCCATGTTAGGGTCAAAAAAAGTATATAGAGCCGATAAACCCGACGTTAACTTATCGGTAACCGCCACCCCTACCAATTTGCCGTCTATTCTACCTTCTATAAAAATAGGTGATTGCCAATGGCAGTGGACAAAACTGCGATACTGCTCATAAGAAGGAGGGAACATTGCACCATCTTTATGGGCAATATTAATATATTTTTCATACAGTGAATAATAATCGTCACGTTCACCCTCGAGAACTTTTATTACTACATTTTTGTTTTTGTTTACCACACGTTTTTGGCTTCTACTGGCCGTAAAATCTGCTACTGGTACTCTTAGCGATTCGCACGCAGTGCATGTTTTGCAGTTGGGTCTATATAACTGCTCGCCACTGCGCCTGAATCCAGCTTGTATCAGCAGCGGATAATTGTTGTAAAGATCGGTGGGATCTTCCATACAAACAAGCAGTTGTTCTTGTCTATTGGCAATATAACTGCATTCAAAAGATTGGGTTACGCCAAACTTCATAGTAATAACTTCACCGTTAGAAACTCACTTTATATATGTATTTTGTGCTGATTACGATCGCCACTATCATAACCTTAAGGATTGAACTTGCCAACAGTCTACAGTTTGTTGATGCTGGCTTAATAAATCTATAAATTCACTGCGGTCAATAGCGACACAGCCAAGCTTTTCTAAATGCGGATTAACTAATTGGCAGTCTATTATAAGTAAATTATGTATCTTCATATGCGTACAAAGCGCTAAAAAAGCTGCTTTGCTAGCATCTGTTTGCAAATGAAACATTGACTCACCGCAAAAAATACCGCTTACCACTACACCATATAATCCGCCTACCAGCTCACCGCTGCCGTTTGTTATTTCAACAGAATGGGCATAACCCTTTTGATGCAGTGCTTTGTAGGCATTTAGCATGTCTGGGCTTATCCAGGTGTTGCTTGAAATAGAATTTTCAGACGCTTGAATATTATTAAGATCGTGGCGCTGTACGCTTGAGCAATGCTCAATAACGTCATTAAAGCGCGTGTTTAAACTCGCGGTATAGCCATGTTTACGTATGCTTTTACGTAAGCTTTTATTGGCTTTAAAATGTTCTGTTCGAATAATTGCGCGGGGTGAAGGCGACCACCATAAAATCGGCTCATGTGCATTATACCAAGGAAATATTCCTCGTTTGTATGCTGCAATTAACCTAGCCGGCGATAAGTCACCACCAAAGGCAAGCAGACCGTTGGGCTCATCAAGCGCAAACTCTAACGCCGGAAAAGAAAGCGTATGGTTGAGTTTAAATAACGCTATCATACGCTTAATTTCAAAGCACTTGCGCCGTGTGGTTTATTTTTCAAGCGCGTCCAAGTATTTCTCAGCGTCAAGCGCGGCCATACAGCCTGTACCAGCGGACGTTATGGCCTGCCGGTATATATGATCACTCACATCACCTGCGGCAAATACGCCGGGTACGCTGGTTTGTGTTGCGTTACCGTGTAAACCACTGTTAACAATTATGTAGCCGCCTTTCATGTCTAATTCGCCTGTAAAAATGTCGGTGTTAGGTGAATGCCCAATGGCTATAAACACGCCCATTGCGTCAATATTGGTCACATCGTTGTTTTGTGTATCTTTAATGATAACGCCAGTTACACCGGCATTATCACCCACAATTTCTTCTAAAGTTTTATTCAAATGTAAGGTTACGTTGCCGTTTTTTACTTTTTCGAGTAAGCGCGCTATGAGTATTTTTTCACTGCGGAAGGTCTCGCGTCTGTGAATGACGTGTACTTCACTGGCTATATTGGATAGATACAAGGCTTCTTCAACCGCCGTATTACCGCCGCCTACCACCACGACCTTTTGATTGCGATAGAAAAAGCCGTCGCAGGTTGCACAAGCACTTACGCCACGACCCATGAAAGCTTCTTCGCTGGGCAAACCTAAATATTTTGCTGATGCACCTGTACAAATAATAAGTGCATCGCAGGTATACTCGGCGTTTTCGCCAATAAGCCTGTATGGACGCTTGCTCAAGTCTGTTTTAACGATGTGATCGTAAATAAATTCGGTATCGAATTTTTCGGCGTGTTTTTGCATACGTATCATTAAATCGGGACCGGTTAAATCGTCAGGGTCTCCTGGCCAGTTTTCTACCTCGGTGGTGGTGGTTAACTGTCCGCCTTGCTGACTGCCGGTGATTAATACGGGTTTAAGGTTAGCGCGCGCTGCGTAAACCGCAGCGGTGTATCCGGCTGGACCTGAGCCCAAAATAAGTAGGGGCACGTGTCTGATTATAGCCATTTATCTCTCCAATGTGTGTCATTCTAATACGAGCTTTTATATGCGGGCGATGACGATTATTTCAATGCGGTTTGTTATTCCTAATTCTACTATATTACGCAATTAATGTGTTTTTTAATTGAGCTGTTTGCAATCAATCGCTACGTTTCTGGATGAGTAAGGCCCCACACATATGACAGTGTCAATGATAGATTGCAGCGTTAAATAAAGGTCTAGTCTGTCAAATAGTATTATTTACACATTAGCAAGCATTAATTTTTTTTGTTTATCGTAATGCCTTGCTTTTATGCTAATATTAATCCCGTGGATCACCAACAATATTGACTTTTTAACGATGAAAAAAATGGTTACATATTTAAAATCGGGCCAAGAGTACATGCGTATTTGGCCTATGCAGAAACAGCTTTATGCGCTCTTCCCTGACTGCAGAATTATTGCCGCGACCAAGTTTGGTATGAAGGTGATGCCAGCAATTGCGGTTATTGTTGTCGCCATGCAGCTTCAATACTTGGGCTTAGAGGCCTTGGTACAGGCGATCACTTTGGGTATTTTCTTTTTGAGCTTACCTCTTCAAGGTATTTTGTGGTTAGGCCACAGAAGCGAGCAGGTTTTACCTCCTCAAATAAGCAATTGGTACAAAGATCTTTATGCCAAAATGCAGCAGCAGGGCTGTCAACTTCAGCGTCAAAGCGCAAAGCCTACGTTCAAAGAACTCGCCGTGTTGCTTCGCACCGCGTTTAAAGAGCTTGATAAGGCTTTCACTAAAAACTTGTTCTAGTGTAATGGTGTTAAAACGGTTTTGCACTTTCTGCACACATATGATTGTTTTCCTCTTACTACTTTGTTGTGCCTAATAAGCGATAGCGGTATTACTTGACATGTACATTTATAGACTACTTCGCGCATAGCCACTGCGCTTACATCTAGTGTATGCGTCACTTTAGGCGGCACGTTAAATATCTCCAGCATGATTTTTTGCCACTGTAGACCGTGAGGTTTTGCGGTTAATCCGTATAGCTGATAAACCATAATATGGGCTAACTCGTGCGCAATAGTATGCGATATAAAATAGTCTGTGTTTTGCGCGTAGAGAATTGGATTGATTTTTATAATATTTTTTTGAAGGAGGGCACTTGCTGCTATTTTACCTCTTTGCGTAAACATCAAGCTTGGCTGTGTAAATAAGTCTGCAGTATGGCGCACAGCGATTTTCTTTACAGCAATATAAAATAGCTCGTTTAGTCTAGCCTGTGCGGTGTGTTGTAAGGTAATTGCTAGCATTTTTTAGATAACAGACTTTAGGTAAAAAAGAATAGTCAGTACTTATTAAAAAAAGAGCCTGTAAAATAGGCTCTTTTCAAGTTTTATTTAGAGGCGTATTTATTCAAGCATCGTACATTCGATACAAATCGCATATGCAGCCATCGGGTCGTTTAATTTGCTCATAAACGCAGTTTGCGCATCGACTTGTTTGGCTAACTGCATCAGTGGACTTGGCTTATAATTAATCTTTAAACCCGACATAAGAGAGCTGGCATTATTCAGCAAATTAGCCCACATTTTTTCGTCATCGCTTAGCTCGCGCTGAATATAAATTTGTGTAAAGTCTTCCAGTTCAGCCAGTTGAGCAGCATATGCTACGGCTTCTTCAAGACCGCCAAGCTCATCAACCAGGCCAAGCTCGAGTGCTTGCGTGCCTAACCATACGCGGCCTTGCGCAACATTGTCGACTTCTTCAATGGTCATACCGCGTTCTTGTGCTACGAGTGTAATAAAGCGCTCATATCCACGCTCTATATTCATTTGTAGTAATGCTTTATAACCTTCAGCCAAGGGACGGTTAACCGACATGCCAACAAGTTCGTTAGTTGAGACCCCATCGCTATTCACGCCTAAGTAGTTGAAGGAGTTTTCAAATGTGGCGAGTAGTCCAAAAATGCCAATTGAGCCCGTAATCGTGCTAGGTTCGGCAAATATTCTATTTGCACTTACTGAAATCCAGTATCCGCCTGATGCAGCCACGCTGCTCATAGAGGCTACAACTGGTTTACCGGCGGCTTTCAATAACTCAACTTCTTGGCGAATTACCTCAGATGCAAAAGCGCTACCACCGCCCGAGTCTACCTGCAGTACAACGGCTTTAACACTGTCGTTGTTGCGCGCTTTACGCAGCAACTCTGCTGTGCTGTCACCGCCTATGGCACCAGGGTCTTGTTTGCCGTCCATAATATTGCCTTTTGCAACAATTACTGCAACTTTCTCACCGCCGCCGTGATTAGACCTTGGAAAAGCAGGTTTAAGTAGCTTTGAATATGCGTTATAGCTCACTTGATTAAACGTTTCGCCCTCTTTAGCTGCGCCTAATAACTCGACTAACTCACTGCGAAACTGTGCCCGTGTTCTCAAGCCATCGACCCAATTGTTAGCCAGTGCATATTGCGCAAAGTCACCGTTGACAGCGCTGAATTTGCTCAGTAATTCATCAAATGTTTCATCAAAGTTTTGCTCGTCAAAGCCGCGTGAGGCCGCAACATCTGCCTTGAACATGCTCCACATTTCATTTAGCCATGCCTCGTTTGCAAGCTTTGCTTCAGGCGACATAGTGTTGCGCAAATAAGGTTCAACCGCAGACTTGAATTTACCTACTTTAAAAACGTGAGTCGACACTTTAAGTTTTTCTAAAGCTTCAGCGAAGTAGGTTCCGTAACGTGTATAGCCTTCCATTAGCAAAGCTCCCATTGGGTGCACGTATACATTGTCTGCATGACTAGCTAAATAATACTGCGCCCGTCCAAAGTAGTCACCAATGGCATAAATAGGTTTGCCTGAGGTTTTAAAAGCCTGCAAAGCCTCACCTACTTGCTTAAGCTTGTCCATGCCGCCGCCGCCAAAACCATCAAGATCTAACACAATAGCGCCAATACGTTCATCTTTAGCTGCATTTTCAATCACGTTGATAAGGTCTCGAAGTAGAATCTCTTGCTCGTCTTGACCTTGTCCCGTTATTTGTGAAATGAACAATTCAGCTGGATCTACCCATGTTTTTTGAATCACTAGATTGCCAGAAAGATTCAACATAAGCGCACTATTTTTGGCGACCACCGGTTTTTGTGAACCGGAGGTAGAAATACCCACTACTATCGCAATAATGATAATTAAAAACAAAATATTCAACAGCAAGCGGCGGCCGAAGTTAAGTCCATTCCAAATCCCTACAAACAACGACTTGGTGAAACTACTTTTTCCTGACATTAACGTTACCTTTTATTTTCTTTAGATGTGTAGTCTACTAAAAACAGTGAATAGATACACAATGTTAATTTGTAATAAGTTGTTATTACTTGTATGAATTAGATGCCATTGCACCTAATTTTTATGTTGCTAGTATTTTTTATTTTTTTAAACTCAAGGGTGCTTTATCATTGGGACTTGTGTTCATGGGATGGAGCCACACTTTTAAGACATATGCTATTATACTATGATCGTTGTTAGCCAAAGTCATCAACAAAGCCGTTTTAAGCTCAGAATACCGCACTTTAGGCCGGTGTTTTCGCATTATATTTTGCAACGCTCGTGCCATTGTATACCCACACTTTTTTCTGTACTGATCATGGCTTATCGGGATTCAATGTAAAGTTTGTTGTCATGTTTTACTTTGACTGATGTCCTGATCGTAGAATCTATTATAAAGAAATTTTCGTATAGGTTTTACTGCTGTTGTATTAAATATACAATCAAACGATAATATTAGCGTTGAATGTCTATTGTTAGCGTTTTACGCTTACAACGACAGCAACGATCATCCTTCTAGATTTTCAAGGACAGCTTATGCAAGCACTAGAACTGTTACTTAACAGAACTTCACAGCCTCGACTTCAAGCACCCGCACCAAGCGGTGAAGCCCTTAATAATATTTTACAAGCAGGGCTGTGTGCGCCTGATCACAAATTATTGTCGCCATGGCGCTTTATTGTGTGCGCTGACGAAGGCTTGCGTAAATTGGGCAGTATTTTTGAACAAGCGGCGATAAAGAAAAATTCAAGCCCCGAGTCCATCGAGCGCGCACCTGCTTTGCCGATGCGTGCGCCCATGGTAATCGTGGCAATTTGCAACTATACGCAAGATGAAAGCGTGCCAAGAGTAGAGCAGATTGCCTCCACTGCTTGCGCTGTTCAAGCGATGCAGATGGCTGCTATAGCGCAAGGCTTTCAGGGTATTTGGCGTACAGGTTGGTACGCACAAAACCACGATGTTAAAGTCGCAATGAATTGCAAACAAGAAGATGAAATTTTAGGCTTCTTATATTTAGGCACTACACCGTTAAAAGCAATGCCGCGTAAACCACGAGACACGGCTAAGTTTGTTGAGACATGGACTTAGATTAGTCGTCGTTCTATTCCCGGGCTTTGAAACAATATAGGTGTTTAAGCATTCTCAATTTTAAAAACCAGCCCAGCATATTTTTCTAGGCGTTCGATTAGCGCATTTCCTAGAGCAGGGGCGCTGGTGTAGAAGCCTCCTGCTAGGCCGTCTTGAAGTTGCCCAAGGCAAATTGCGCTTTCGCTAATCATGCGTGAGGTTGAGCCATATCCAGGATCCAAATAACCAGCAACGCTTGCGCTGTAAGTTTCACCATTTTCATGGTCACCTATAAATAAAATATCATAGAAGCCATTTTCTCGCTCATCGGCGCTTGGTCCTTCACCTGGTTTAGGACCATCTTTACCGCCTAGTGATTTATCATTTGCAACATGATTAGCAATCGCTTCACCTTTATCACCGGGTCCTGTTAGTATCATTTCATCGTACTTAAACATTTTACCATAGGCATAGTCGAGTAAATAGTTTGAGCGATGCACGTTTTTGGTGTTAATAGCGGCCATAATAAAAGGCGCTGCCCATGACTGCAGTGACTCATCAAAATAAGGTTTATCGCCGCGCGGCTGCTCTACTAATACTTCAGACGTGGCTAAAGAGTAGGGATTAATCAGCGCCTGCATTATGCTTTTATCTTGCTTAGCGGCCACAATAGTAGCTTTTAAACTTGCTGCTGTGCCGCCCGAAAATGTCCCCTGCATTTTTCTAACGCGGCCTTTGACGTAGTTTAAGGTGCTGCCGGCAACTTGTTTTACATGGCCTTGAAGGTGGTACACACCTAGGTCAAATGGGACTGAATCGAAGCCACAAGAAAACACAATAACAGCGCCTGTTTCTTTTGCAGCGCTTTGATATTTAGCAATCATCTGATGCATCCAAGCAGGTTCGCCGCACAAATCGACGTAGCCGGTGCCGGCATCTACACATGCTTTTAATAGTTTTTCACCATATATTTGATAAGGTCCAACGGTGGTTAAAACGACTTTCGTTCGTTTAACCAAAGACTGCATGCTTTGTTCATTATTGCTGTCTGCGATAATGAGGTCTATGTCTTTGCTTATGTGCATTTCGTCTCGCACACTTTCAAGTTTTTCTTGGCTGCGCCCCGCCATTGCCCACTTTATTTCATTGTTTTTATTTATGCTGTAGGTCTTTTGCAAATATTGTGCGACTAAGCGCCCGGTAAAGCCGGTGCTGCCAAAAACAATTATGTCGTATTGAGGATGTTCATTCATTGTATTTTCCTTAAGGTAATGTGTAAATTAAGCGCTACATAAAAGGTACATGAACACACTATAAAAAAGATAATTATTTTATTTGATATATGCCTATCAACCATTGATAGGCATTCGTGGCTAAGGCATATTTTGAATGTTTCAATCCTTTTTAGCCTGTAACGATGGCTATGACTTTACGATACAGTGACTATTTTACACACGTTAGTTGCACCAACGGTTTCCATTTGATCGCCATAGGTCAAAATAAACTTATCGCCTACATTTAAAATATTATTTTCTCTCAAGACTTCCACCACTTCGCGGGTTAAAAAACCTGGTAGGCAGTCTGTAGAATCAAAATAAATCGGCGTGACGCCGCGATATAAAGACATCACATTTAGGATGCGAATATGACGAGACATGGCAATAATGGGTAGGCCTGTGGTAAGTCTGGACATGAGCTTTGGCGTAGTGCCGCTTTCGGTTAAGCAAACAATGGCTTTAATACTAGGCAAGTGGTTTGCCGCATACACTGCCGACATTGCCATTGTTTCACTTACATCTTGAAAATTTTCAGCCATTCTGTGCTTTGATATTTTCACGCTTGAGTGAGTTTCAGCGCCTAGACACACTCGTGCCATGGCGGCAACGGTTTCTACGGGGAATTTACCTGCGGCGGTTTCAGCCGATAGCATTACCGCATCGGTGCCATCTAAAACGGCATTTGCTACGTCCATAACCTCAGCTCTTGTGGGCATTGGGCTTTCAATCATCGACTCCATCATTTGTGTCGCGGTAATCACTATTTTATTAAGCTGACGAGAACGTGAAATTAGTTTTTTCTGTACCCCAACTAGCTCAGCGTCACCAATTTCGACGCCTAAGTCACCGCGAGCAACCATCACCGCGTCTGAAGCGCTGATGATATCGTCAATCGCTTCGTCGGACGCAACTGTTTCAGCCCGCTCAACCTTTGCGCATATTTTAGCAAAGCAGCCAGCAGCTTCTGCCAAGCTTCGAGCGTAGTCAAGGTCTGCGCCTGAGCGTGGAAATGAAATCGCTAAATAGTCGACATCCATCAACGCTGCGGTTTTTATATCTTCTTTGTCTTTTTCGGTAAGCGCTTGCGCTGACAGTCCGCCGCCGAGTCTGTTGATACCTTTGTTATTTGACAGCTTGCCAGGCACTGTAACTTCGGT
>Ga0136588_1000573_pt1 | contig 13301 bp, 15 predicted proteins | sample AntRauMFilla1564_FD_104782 | JGI IMG/M metagenome (GOLD analysis project Ga0136588, IMG submission 104782) | Saline lake microbial communities from Rauer Islands, Antarctica - Metagenome Filla 1 #564 | ecosystem: Environmental > Aquatic > Non-marine Saline and Alkaline > Saline | place... | reverse complement strand
TGTTCTTAGTTTTAAAATGCAATTAAAAACTAAAATAGATTTTAAATTAGATAACCTTGAGAAAACATTTATGTCACACATAAACGTTAAAATTGATGAAATAGCTGATAAAATAGTATCAAATTCTATTGATAGAGTAATAGAAGAGGAAGTTAAAAGAAGAGTAAATATAAAATTAGATAAAATAAAAAAAGAACTTTAACATAATGAAAAAAGTAGTAGTATTTTCTGGTGCTGGTTTGGATAAAGAATCTGGTGTTTTGACTTTTCGTGATGTGAAAGATGGGATGTGGAATAATTATAAAGTTGAAGATGTTGCAACACCACAAGGTTGGAAAAACAGTAGAGATAAAGTATTGGATTTCTACAACGAAAGACGTAGGGAAATGCCAAACGTTGAACCAAATCCAGCACATTTAGCATTATCAAAATTAGAAAAACATTTTGATGTAACAAATATAACTCAAAACGTATCTGATTTATTAGAACGAGGTGGTTCAACCAATGTAATACACTTACATGGTGAGTTAACCAAAGCAAGAGGTTGTTATAATAACTCTAGTGGTATATTGGATATTGAACACAAAGTTTACGATATTGGTTATAATGATATTGAAAATGGTGATAAGTGTGAAAAAACTGGTTCACAATTAAGACCACATATCGTTTGGTTTAATGAAATGCCTTTTAGAACTGATGAAGCTTATAATGCTGTACATGAAGCTGATATTTTAATAATTGTTGGTACTAGTCTACAAATTTCATATACACTAGATTTACTAACAAATGTTAGACGAATCGTTAGTGATTCTAAAAATCCATGTAAGATTTATTATGTTGACCCATCACCAATGCATTATTTAGACAATTATGGTTTAAGTATTGAATATATAGTAGAGTCGGCATCAAAAGGTATTACTGAGTTAGTTGAATCATTAATCTCAAAAGAAACAGAAAAAGAAGTTGGGTAGTAAGTTGTAAAATATAAAAACTTATTGTACATTTGTAATATAATATAAATTAATAAAAAAAAAGAAGTATGAGTCATTATTTATTTGAAGGAATCGTAAAACAAGTCTTTGAAACACAAGCATTTAAAAATAACTTCAGTAAAAGAGAAGTAGTAGTATCAAGTGATGAAAAATATCCACAAGATGTTAAGTTTGAGTTTACAGATGACAATGGAATTAGCATGTTGGATAGTTTTGAAATTGGTGAAAAAGTAACTGTTGCTTTCTTATTGAAAGGTAACGAATACAATGGTAAATTCTTCACTAATTTACGTGGTATAGCAATTGCTGCAATTGAAGATGGTAAAGCTAAGATGAAGGAAGTACCAAAAGCACCTAAAACAACTAAAGTTGAGACTAAGGTTTCTAAGTCTGATGAGGTTGAGGATGATGATTTACCATTTTAATTAATATGAGTGTATTAAAATTAGAACTGAAAGAAGAGCATTTAAAATTATTAAAGTACTTACGTTGGAGTAAGAATGATGATAATGTTATTGTTGGGATTTCAGAAGAAGAATTTTCCGCACCTTTTGGTGAGGATAGTATATATGAGGCTATTAATATAATCTTAAATGGTATACCAGAAGACTTTGACCCATTAAATACCGAAGAAGTTACAGCATACTCTGATGAACAAAAAGCAGAGTGGGATAAATTATATTCACAATTACCTATGGCTTTAGATATAATTTTATTTAATGGTAATTTTGAATTGGGAAAATATAAAACAAAATTTAATGACCGAAATTGGGTGAGAAAATGAAATATAAATATTTCATACCTATACTGTTAGGTATATTCATAATTATTGGTATACTTTTCGGTATAGCTATCTTCCTATATTTTTTAAAATTAATAGTTATAGCTGGATTTGTTATGTTAATAGTTTGGCTTAATAATAAAAGTAAAAAAAAATAATATGAAACATTCGTTAATATTTTCTCTAGATGGTAGAGATGAAATAGTTAATAATATAGTTAGTAATACTTACGTTGGTCATTTAAGGACACAAAAATTTTCAGATGGTGAATTATGTGTTGATTTTTTAGATTCAGTTAGAGGTAAAAGAGTTTTTATAGTATCTAGTCCAAATAATTCGGATGAAATTATGAAACTTAACTTAGCTATCGATGCTGCTAAACGTGGTGCTGCTAAAGAAATAATCCCAATATTACCTTATTTCCCTTATGCTCGTCAAGATAAGAAAGACCAAAGTAGAGGTCCTATAGGTGCTAAGATTCTTGCTGAAATGATTGAAAATCGTGGTGCCACATCGGTAATAGCATTTGATTTACATGCTGACCAAATTCAAGGTTTCTTCAATATCCCAGTAATACACTTAGAAGGTAGAAATGTCTTTGATGATTATATCAATGATTTAATTGTTAATGAAGATGATTCTAATTTCGTTCTTTGTGGTCCAGATGCTGGTTCTGGTAAACGTGTTAAACGTATGCGTGACCAAATTCAAAATAAGTTTGGTCATTCATTGAACTATGTAATGTTGGATAAAACTAGAAAAGCTGTAAACGTTATAGATGAAATGATTATCATTGGTGATGTTAATGGTAAGGATGTTATTATCTTAGATGATATGGTTGACACTGGTGGTACTTTATGTAAGGCTGCTGAAGTTCTTATGGAAAATGGTGCTAAGTCTGTTAGAGCAATTATTAGTCATGGTGTATTGTCTGGTCCAGCTATGGAAAGAATTGGTGAATCTGTTTTAAAAGAGTTGGTAATAAGTGATTCATTGGCTAAAAAAGAGTCACTTGAATTATGTGAGGAAGATTATTCTGAAGATAAATGTACTGATATCATAAATGGTTGTAATAAAATAAAAATTATTAGTGTTACAAGACAAATAGGTTTAGCAGTTAAAGCTATTATCACTGAAGCTAGTTATGAATCTTTAAGAGGTGAAAATAAATAATATTATACTAAAATAGAAGAATGAGATTTAAAGAATTAACGGAAAAAGATAAAAAATATATTAAGACAGTATATGAAGATAAGGAAAATGAGTCTTGGGAGAAAAGAGCAGCTAAATTAGGTTTAAAATATGGTGTATCTGAAAGAACTATGCGTAGATGGTGTTCTGAAAATTTAAATCTTAAAGAGAAAGAAGATGTCGTTCCAGAACAATATGCAATAGCTAAAACTAGAGAGTTTGATTCAACCAAAGAAAGGTTTATAATTACATGGGCACAAAATAACACACCAGTTCATAAGAAGTTTATGAATAATATCGAAGCTTACTCCAAAGAGATTGGTGCTGATATTCATGTTATATTAGGACGTTATAAAAACCCAACATCTATGTGGACCAACGAACAAGAAGTGTCTGAGTTTTGGGTTGATGAGGTTGTTAAATATGGTGATGCCAATAGGCATGATATTCATCAGTTCCTATCTATAATGTCGGATGTTAAAATTCAAGCAACAGCTGTAAATCCAATGACTGGAATGCAAGCTTTGAGTGGTATTAATTCATGTGTTTTTGGTTCACCTAAAGTACAAATGGAAATGATACCAGTATTAGATGGACAAATGCCTAAGATGATGTTAACAACTGGTGCTGTAACTGAAAAGAACTACACTGATACTAAAAGTGGTAAAACTGGTGAATTTCATCATACATTTGGTTTCTCCATTGTTGAAATTAAAGATGATGAGACATTTTTTGTTCGTCAAGTAACGGCAGATGATGTAACTGGTGAGTTTACTGACTTGTATTACAATGTTAGAAACGAAAGAGTAACTAAAGTAAAATCAATTGAAGCTATTATTCTTGGAGATTTACACTATGGTCACCACGACCAAGGAGTGTTGGAAAGTACTTTGAAGTTTATGGATGATATTCAACCTAAACATGTTATACTTCATGATATTTTTGATGGAGACTCCATTTCACATCATGCAATGAAAGACCCTTTTATACAATATGGTAAAGAAGTTTCTGGAACAAATGATTTGGGTAAAGAAATTGATGATATGTTAAAAGGTTTATCACCATTTGAGAAATTTAAAAATGTTGTTATTGTTAGGTCAAATCACGATGATTTTGTTGATAGATGGTTAAAGAATGAGGATTGGAAGAAACAACCTACATTTAAAAATGCTCCATTGTATATGGATTTATCATCTAAACTATTAAAGCAATATGGTAAAGGTGGTGATAATGTTATAGGTATTATTCCAGAATTAGTTAATGAAAGATTCCCTAAGTTTTTAACATTGGGTAGAAATGCTTCATATAAAGTTAAGGGTTTTGAATTAGGTCAACATGGTGATATTGGTGCCAATGGTTCTAGAGGTTCTTTGTTACAGATGCGAAAGTTGAATACGAAGATAGTTGTGGGACATTATCATACACCAGGTCGTAAGGATGGTGCATTAGCAGTAGGTACTACAACAAAAATGCGTGTTGGATACAATATAGGTCCAAGTTCATGGTTACAATCTCATGTTATTATACATAAAGATGGTAGAGCTCAACATGTAAATTTTATAAATGGAGAGTTTACAAATTTTAAGTTCAAATAAGTTTGTAAATTGATAAAATTTTAGTGAAAAGTAATGGTATAACAGTGAGAAACCCACACATAAATTTGGTTATTTAAAACAAAACTTTGTGGGTTTCTCACTTTATATAGTGTTACCCACTTTTAAAATTATGATTATGGAAGGAAAATATTTAATAACTACCGATGCTTGGTTCTATGCACCAGACGGATTAAAATACCGTGGTGTTTGGGGTGAAGTTAAAATAGTAGAAGATTCTGTTTTAGGGTTGAAAACAAATAGAAGCAGTACAAATTGGTATGCTTATGTTGGTAGTGAAGAAAAAGGAATGTTGGTAGCTGGATGTCAAATACACTATGCTGTTAAATGCCTAACCCCACCAAACACGGATATAGTAACAGACTACCATTATGGAGAAGGAAAAGAACAATACTATAAAAGACCTACTGAAATATATCTTGCTGAGTAATTTTTATTGTGGGTAACATATCGATATAACTATTAATATAAATGTTTGGTATATTGAATTAAATTTAGTACCTTTATTCTATGGATATAAATAAAATTTTAGCGAAAAGTAATGGTATAACATTAATTGAACACTCTAAGGAGGTATCTAGAGTTGCTTCATTGATATGTAAAAATATATTAAATTTTGATGATGAAACAATAATGGAGGCAGTTAGGATTGGTGCGTTAACACATGATATTGGTAAATGCACCAATCAATTCCAGAAAAGTTTAAAAAACGATAAATTAGATGAGTCGGATAAAGATTATAAATTACCATTTAGACACAATGAGATTGGTTGGTCATTTTTAAGACAACATTTATTATGTAAAAAAGATATATTATCATATGTTTTAGATTCAGTTTATTGGCATCATGGAATAAGTAATAAAATGTCATCATATGATGATTCTAAAATTGAACTTTTGGATAGTGAAATAGATTTAATGAAATCTTTGCTAACACACTTAGGTCTTGACATTAATGAAAAACCTAAAAAAAGTAAAAAAGCTCCAAAGTATTACGTTACTAATGATGAAGATGATTGTGATGAGATAAATATGTATAATACATTTATTAGAACATGTATTATTTCAGCTGATAGGTTAGTTTCATCTATTAATACTAAATTATTTAGTGATGAATTATTAATATCAATACATTTAAGTAACCTTAGAGAAGGTGAAATCGATTTCACTAAACATCCTTATTTCGGTGGTGATAGATTTACTAAACAAATAAACATATCGGAAGAAATTAATTTAACAACTTCAATAAATGCTCCAGCTGGTTTTGGTAAAACAATTGTTGGTCTTTTAGGTTGGTATAAAAGTGGTAAAAAATTGTTATGGGTTTGTCCTAGAAATATAATAGCTGAAAGTGTATATGAAGATATATTAAAAGAGATTGATGCTTGTGGTGACCATAACATATCTATAGAACTATATATTGGTGGTGAGACTGTTAAACATAATGAATATTATAATAAAGAATTTGGTTCTGATATTATAATAACAAATATTGATAACTTTTTAACACCTAGTGTTGATAATAGAAAAAGTCATAAATTATTTAGTATTTTAGATTACTACGTTGTTTTTGATGAATATCATGAGTTTCCTAGTGATGCAGCATTATTTGCTTGTTTTATTAATATTTTAAGTGTTAGGAATAAGTTAACAAATAGTACTTCAGTTTTATTGACTGCAACACCTATTAATATAAATCATTTATGGGAAAGTCATAATCGTAAAACTAAATTTTTACCTAGCAAGGGTGAACATTATGGTGCTCAACACACTACTAAATATTTAATAAATTCACATAATGAATTCGATGTGAAAGATTTAAATGGTAATAACTTAATTATATTAAATTCGATTGTTAATTCTCAAATTAAAACAGTTGAGTTAAAATCAGAGTTATTAATTCATAGTCAATTTACCAATAATGATAAACAAAACATTATGAAATCAGTATTAGATAATTACGGTGAGGGTAATAATTCTGATTTTGGTAAACCTAATTTGGTTGGTACACATATTATTCAAGCTAGCTTAAATGTTTCTTTTGGTAATTTATATGAATCTGTTTTATCACCACAAACAACACTACAAAGGGTTGGGAGATGTGATAGGTTTGGTAAATATAATAATCCAACAATTAATATTATAAATTTCTGTAATAAGAGCGAGATTAGTGTTAGAAACATGTTATATAGTAATAATCTAAGTAATATTTGGTTTGAATGTATTAATAATTTTAATGGTGTAAAATTAACATTGGATGAGTTGTACTTAATATATAATAAACATGAAAATAAAAATGAGAAAGTATTAAAAAGTTTTTTCGATAATTTATATTATGCTAGTTTAGATAAATTATCAAATATACATCCAGTTAAATACTATGATGTTAAACAAGGTAAATCTGAAATAATTACAGCTGGCAGTAACAAATTGCGTTCAAATAATAATGAGGTATTTGTTATATGTAAAATTCATGATTCAAAAGATTATATTGACCCAGTTAGTGTTAATGTATATAGTAGTTTTGGTGATGATTTTAATGAAGTTGGAAATATTCAAAATAAATTATTAAAAACTATGAAACATTTAAGGAATAATAATGATGTAAGATTTGATTTTAATAATATTTTAAATAATAAGAAAATAAATATAGATAATATTAGAGCTTTATCTAAAAAGTCTAACACACCGTACATTAGATTCGACAAGGTATATGATACTAAATTTGGAATTATTAGTGAAGATTTATTAATAAATCTTAAAAATGATTTGCTAAATACATAAATTATGTTTACATTTGTAATATAAATAAATAAATAAAAAATGAGTAAAAAAGCTAAGAACATTATCTTTAGAGTTGATTTAAATGGTGAAGGAATCGTTAATTATGATAAAAATGACCAAAAATTTATGTTTAATGGGTCTAACCTACATAATATGAAAACACGTTATAGTAACACATCATATGCTAAAAAGAAATTTTATGGTACTAAAGAAGATTTAAGGTATAAAATATCTATTTCTTCAGATTGTCTAAGACACGATATTTTTAAGGGAGATGTTAAGTTTCAATCCTCAAATATTGTAAATGATGATATGTTATTATATTCATTTATCGCATCACCAGTTTCACTATTAAGAGGATATGTATTCGCTGAACAAGGTGAAACGTTAAAGCGTTCTGGTCCATTATCAATTACTCATGCTGAACAAACTTGTGATGCTATTTCATACGTTGAAATATGTACAAAAAGTGGTACAAAAAATTCAGATTCTGAAGAATCTGATACTACTCTTTTCGCAAAAGAAACCGTTGGTAAAATAGCTTATGCTTCATTAGGTAATATTGATTTAATGCAATTGCAGTTTGTTTCTTGTGACCAAATATTTGATAGATATTCATTTAATCCAGATATGTTTAATATATATAAACAATTTTTAAAAACAAAATTACCTAACTTTGATAGTGAATTAGGTTATTACCAAATAAAAAACTCATCAATTGAAATTCCAGAATTTGGTATTAAGTTAACTGATGAGAATATTATATTCTTAGTTCGTGAATTATTTGAAAGAATTTTAATGTTAGATATTAGAAGAAAAGGTAGTTATGCCAAAACTTCAAAACTAGAGTATAAAGTAGTATATGATGTAATCGAAGATACTTATGAATCTGAAGATAACTGGGTATCTATTAGTTCAAAAGAAGATTTAGATAATATTAGTTTTGAAATAAATGACTTTTATATTTCTGAAGATTTAGATAAAGCTAAAAGTAAAAGAAGTGATATGGTTGCTGATTACGAAAATCGTAAAAATGAAAAAAAGGAGGCCAAAGCTAAAAAAACTGCTGAACTTAAAGCTTCTAAATTAAAAAAAACTACTGAAGAAAAATAATAATTATGGAAAAATATTTAGTTTTAAATTTTAAAAATGCTGGTTTATTCAGAAAAAATAGGAAAACAAAAGATAAAATATTTGATATTGATGGTAGGAGAGAAAGGTTAGGTGAATTAGAACACATCGAACCAATTACCTCACAACAAATATCAAACATGTTACACGTTTTATTTGGTGAGAGACCTAAACCTATGAATAGGGAAACTGTTTATCCAGCGATTGATTATTTAATTGAAAAAGGTAAAAAATCTTATTTAAAAATTGATTCATATAAAGATGAAAATGGTAACTTTTATTCTGAGACAATTCAATTAAATAAAGCTGTACATAATTCTTGGAACCCAATTTCTTATATGAATTGGAATAGAGTTAAGAAGTTATTAGATGATGATTCAGAAGGTCTTTTCACTTATTTTACCGATACTATATTTGATGTATTTGATGTTAAAATAGAAGATACGTCTTTCAATAATGTCAAGTCAATGATATTAAATTCTAAAGATGGTAAATTAGATGAAATGTTTAAATTATTAAACTCAAAAAATAAGAAACCATTATATAATAGTATTTATGGTTCTGGTAATGAGTTGACTGATATAAATAAAAATTCAAGGACAAAATTGACTGTATTAACTGGTTTAGATAAAATTATTAGATTGTCTGGTGAAATATTAGTACCAGTATCTGATGATGATATTGAAAAAATAAAAATGAATAAAGGTTGTGCGACATTATTAGACGGTGGACATGTATCCATCAAGAAAATAACTTCAGCAAACATTATTAATGTGGATAATTTCACCTTAATTGGTGATATTAGTTTAGAAAAAAAATAAAATATGCGTATTAAAATATCGTTTAGTAAAAATACAATACCAGTTCCAGTAAATACTCAAACACTATTGAATTCATATGTTCATAATTGTTTAGGTAGGGATAATATTTATCATGATAAAAAAAGTGATTATAATATCTCATCATTACAAGGTGGTAAGTTAAATATTGAAGAACAAACATTATCTTATGAAAATGGTTCTTTCATTGTTATATCTTCATTAGATGTGGGATTTATAAATAAATTACTTGTTGGTATTATATCTAATCCAAGTTTTACACATGGTATGGAATTTAATGGTGTTGACCATATTAATGAGGTCTTTATTAATGGGTGGAATCATTTTGTTACTTTATCACCATTTTTAATTAAAGATTATTCAGAAAAGAAAAAGTACAATTTTTTAACTTTAAAGGATATTAATTTTAAAACTAAAGTTAAAACTTATTTAATTAATAAATTAAGTGCTATAAATTCAAAGTTAGATTTATCAGACTTCGATATTGATATAACTGAGAATAAAAACCATAGAGTAAGAAAAATAATGGTTAAAAATGTAATAAATCATGCGAACCAATGTCATATTAGTATTCATACTAATAAAAAAGTTGCTGAGTTATTATATAACATTGGCTTAGGTCAATCAACTGGTTCTGGGTTTGGGACTATTTATAAAACCGAAAACCATAAAACCTATAAAATAGGATAGTTAAAATGAGTTTTATAATAACGTTCTTTGATATCTTAGACCATTTTTATTGGATAAGTAATACTTTTAAGTCACTAAACATAAGGGTTATGTGTGATGCTAGTATTACTTATCCAATTCCGTAAGGGAATCACAACAGATTTTGGATTTTAATAAGCATAAAAAAGAGTATTACTTATCCAATTCCGTAAGGGAATCACAACCTTGTCCTTGTTATATAAAGTAAACAAAAGAGTATTACTTATCCAATTCCGTAAGGGAATCACAACTATAAAGTACTACCAGACCCAAGAGGTTATAGTATTACTTATCCAATTCCGTAAGGGAATCACAACAAGGAATAAGTACAGAAGTAATTTCTAACTAGTATTACTTATCCAATTCCGTAAGGGAATCACAACGGGAAGTGGTACATACAATTTAGTATTACCAGTATTACTTATCCAATTCCGTAAGGGAATCACAACTGTATATAGATGTATGCGTATAGTTCAATCAGTATTACTTATCCAATTCCGTAAGGGAATCACAACGAGAATTAGTATTAGCTAAAAACTTTGATAAGTATTACTTATCCAATTCCGTAAGGGAATCACAACCCATTATTTTCTTGAATTTCTTTCTTGTATAGTATTACTTATCCAATTCCGTAAGGGAATCACAACACAAAACGTAGCGTATCCAACAGTTTAAAGAGTATTACTTATCCAATTCCGTAAGGGAATCACAACGTATGAAAAGTGACTATAAAAACTCATTTTAGTATTACTTATCCAATTCCGTAAGGGAATCACAACAGATAAAACTCATCTTTAGCAAGATTAAGAGTATTACTTATCCAATTCCGTAAGGGAATCACAACACCATAAGCTTGTACAATTTGATTTACATTAGTATTAGTATTACTTATCCAATTCCGTAAGGGAATTACAACTAAGGGATTAAATATTTAATTTAAATATTTAATATAAATGTTTGGTATATTGGATTAAGTTTAGTACCTTTGTGGTATGGATATAAATGTAGATTTTGATGGAACATGTGTAACACACAATTTTCCTTATGTTGGTACAGATATTGGTTCTATACCAGTTCTTAAGAAATTAATAGCTAAAGGTCATAAACTTATTCTGTTTACTATGAGAAGTAATTTCCCATTTAAAAAAGAGAATGGTGATATTGATATTAATGGTTTAAATGATGCGGTATCTTGGTTTAAGAAAAATGATATTCCATTGTATGGAATCCAATCAAACCCAACCCAAACACGTTGGACAAGTTCGGTTAAAAGTTATGCTCATTTAATGATTGATGATTCAGCGTTGGGTTGTCCATTAATTTTAGATACTAAAGTTAGTAATAGACCATTTGTTAATTGGGTTAAAATAGAGGAAATGTTAATTGAGAGAGGTATATTATAATGAAAGTAAAAGCAGCTGGAATATTTATAGTTAATATAGATAAGAAACTATTAGTGTGTCACCCAACAAATCATAGCCCTATTTTTTGGTCAATACCAAAAGGTAAGGTGGAAGGGTTGGAAACATTCACTGAAGCGGCTATTCGTGAAACATTTGAGGAAACAAATATTGATTTAACTGATTATTCAAATAAATTAATTAGTATCGATTCCCAAGATTATTCACATAAGAAAAAAGTCTTACACCCATTTGTTTTGTTTGAAATTGATTGTCATGGTTTAAATTTATCTACTTGTGTTATTAAATGTAATTCAAACGTTCCAATAGAACGAGGTGGTTTCCCAGAAATGGATGGTTATAGATGGGTTAACTTAGAAGATAGTAAGGAAATGTTACACGCAACACAAAGAGATTGTATTGATGAAATAATAAAAATGTGTGACAGACGATAATATTAAATTAATGTGGTTTGTTTATATTGTGGAATGTTCAGATGGTAGTTTATATACTGGAATAACAACAGATGTAAATAAACGTATAGAAACACATAATAAAGGTAAAGGTGCTAAATACACTAAGACTAGACTTCCAGTTCATCTGAGAGTCTATTTCAACAGTGAAAATAGAAGTACAGCTAGTAAAGAAGAGTATAGAATTAAGAAATTAACTAGAAAAGAAAAGTTAAGTCTTATTAAAAGTGTAGTATAAATAAATAAAAAAGTAGTATGAGTGATGTAAAAAAATTTTGGAATGATTCTGATGGTAGATTGTATTTATCAAATCCTTCTCAAGAGTTTGAAATGTTAGAAGAAGGTTCTATCTATAGTGTTGGGATTGATAATTATGGTAGATTCTTTTTAATTAAGAAAAGTGATGGTTACACCTTTGATTATAAATTATATGGTTTGGAAACAGAATTCACTGATAGAGTTTTGAAAACCTATAGAAAGACTAGTGGTAATTTAGGTATTTTACTTAATGGAATTAAAGGAACTGGTAAAACAGTTAGTTCTAAGATTATCGCAAATAAAGTCAATCAACCAATAATTGTTGTTAACGCACCAATAAATGGTTTGGAAACGTTTTTAAATACAATCACACAAGATATCACTATTTTTGTTGATGAGTATGAGAAAATATATGGTGAATCATCTAAGATGTTAACTATTATGGATGGTGCATTGAATTCAACTTATAGACGTTTATTTTTATTAACAACAAATGAACTTTACGTTGATAGAAATATTATTCAAAGACCATCACGTGTTCGTTACTTGAAAATGTTTAACAACCTTAGTCCAGAAGTTGTTGAAGAAGTTGTTAATGATATTCTAGAATATACAGAATTTAAAGATGATTGTATCAATTTTATTTCTAATCTAGAAACAATCACAATTGATATTGTTAAAGCGGTATTACTTGAGGTTAATATTCATCAAGAATCTCCTTCTGTATTTGAAAATGTTTTTAATGTTAAGAAAATAAAAGGTAAGTATAACCTTATTGTTCTTGATGATGGGAAACAATCTGAATTAGCTAAAAGTGTAGGTGTATATCCAAGACCAACATTCAGTGATGGTGTTATTGGTAATAATTTTAGTATTGATGGTCAAAGAATTGGTCTAATTACAAGAGTTATTAACTGGACAACTATTGAGGTTTCACCTTACACAAGTGATGATAGTAAAGGTAGTAACTTAGGTTTTGATGAACCAATCATCTTGAAATTAGAAGATGCTGATGTTGTAAATAATACATATGCTTACCATGATATGGAAAGCTATGGTTTCGATAAACCAGCTAGAAATGAGAGAGTAATTTCACCATTAGCTAGTAAAATTTTTAAAAGTTTAAATGAT
>Ga0136588_1000570_pt1 | contig 13346 bp, 11 predicted proteins | sample AntRauMFilla1564_FD_104782 | JGI IMG/M metagenome (GOLD analysis project Ga0136588, IMG submission 104782) | Saline lake microbial communities from Rauer Islands, Antarctica - Metagenome Filla 1 #564 | ecosystem: Environmental > Aquatic > Non-marine Saline and Alkaline > Saline | place... | reverse complement strand
TGTCCACAATACTTCTACCGTGGACATACGGCCAAAGGTCTATTCCCCAGCCGAGGAGTCCTCTGACCGCTGCGTAGGGCGTTCAGTGTACTGCTCAATCAGCCATCCGGTAATTTCACCAAGAGTCTCAACTGAAACAATTTTGTCTTTGTCGTGGAGAAGCTCTTCGAAACGCGCATAGCTTTCATCCAGCAGGACACTGCTAAAAAACTTTTCAATAAGCTCAAGGGACACACTAGAATCTGCATCCTGAGACATGGAAACAATCTCCATTAAAACTTTTCCTTGGACCTGTTTAATGCACTCGAAATCTTCACCCTGAATTTTGAATGATAGGGGCTCAATGTCTTCCAAGTTAGTAATACCGAAATCTTTAAAACGCGCCATCTTTTTCTCCTTATTATGTGTGACTCATTGTGTCACTGACCAGTGTACTAGACTTTTACAAGATAAAGCTGGTCTGAGAGATATCTGTTTGGCTTTGTTCCAGGGTGCATAACCGCTCTAGAGTAGATAATTCTTGCTCCAACTCGGAAACGCAAAATGGGAGCCTTTTTAGGGACAATAAGGTGAGGTCTTGTCCCCTCGTGGTGCATATATGCATGTTTTTCTTTAGAACCAATCCACATGTACTGTCCTGAAGCGTTTCTATAGTGAATCATAGTAATTGACTGCTTCAAAGCCCCCGTGTCAACACCAACCTGCCTTCTTGCAGCTGTGACAATCTTCTTCCCTCTTTTAGAAAGATAATCTCCAACAGGGCCATATGGGCTATTAAGGTAGTGGTCTAAAGCTGCCTTATCGATGACAATCTTTTTGACCGTAAACGCGAAACCGTTTTGGGAACCACCTCCTGCGCCACGCCCAGCATTTCTAACCCCACTAGCCAAACGCCTAGCCACACCAATAAAAGGACTATCAGGAAACCCATATGTCATTAGGGCACCGCCATAGTAATCTGCATAGCCACACTCTGAAAGCCACCAGAAATTTCGCCCGCCGTAACTGTGGCGATAACTCCTGGACCATACACACCCTCATCATCCCACTGGTCAAGAAGATTAAGGGAGTGCATCAGAATCCACGCATCGACAGCAGTAATTTCGGAAGCTTTCTGGATTTTACTTGCGTCAGGTACTTGACCTGTTTGCCCAATAATAGGAGCTGGCCTGGTGACCATAATTTCTAGCACCGCACTACGGGGTTGATTACATCGCTGGGGAGAAGATGCTTCATCCCCAGGGGCACCCAAATACATTTGAGTAAACGACACAACCAGCTGTTCACAGTCGATAGCCGGAGTTGTCATAGTCCAATAGCGACGCTTCGGGACAGGAACACTGTACGACTCGTACAGTGCAACAACTCGGGAAAGTAGACCATTCATAAGCGCCACTAAATCTAAAGCAGACTCGTCTAAATCAAGTGTATTAATATCGATGTCTACTGCCATACTGTGTCCTTAATTTAAATAGTCATGTCTACAGTAACATTACCAGAGGCAACGTATGCTGTAGTCCCATCTTTTGTTGCATACAGGTCCCAAGCCCCCGAATTAACAAGGGTTAAAATTCCGTATGCTTCACGATAGGGCACTGTAAGAGTGATGCTCCCCGAAGCAAAAGAAACAGAAGACGCTGAAAGAGATTTAGATTTAGTTCCACCCTTGCTTCGCAAAACCAGGTCAGGAGCCCACCCGGCCTCATCCACAAGAAAATCAGCAGAAATGTCGGTCAAATCAATTGTTACCGAGCCACCATTTTTAGACACAACAATGTCTCTAGCAGAAACATCAAAATAGAGGGGCTCAGGGCTGTACCTACGTGCCCGAGGAATGTCGGGAGAAAAAACTTTTGACCTCTTTTGGGCTTTATTAGGGTTATTTGTTTTGAGGAACAAATCTACTTCATAAATTCCTAGACGCATCTCCTCGAGAAAATCTTGAGAATCCAGAACCGTATACGTCACACCCTGACGACTTACCGAAGTAACTCTTTGCGGAAGGGCACAGTCGCTGTCCCCCGTCCACAACTTAATAAACTCAATAGCAACCCGCCTAGCCGCCATTTTTCCAAAAACAGGTGGCTCTGCACCGTATGTGTAGCTAACTTCAATATCAGCAGGAACAATCAGTGCACCCTCAGAAAACTGCACAGTCGAATGTTCTACAACATAGTACCTGTCGGGGTTAACAATATCTCCACCAACATTACGAATAGTTTTTATTTCCTGCACAGGTTGCCCGCGAAGACGAATCCTAGTTTCAGCAGAAACCCACGGCTCAACAAGTTGCAAAGCTTTGTTCACCCTAGAGTTGAGGATGGCAGCTTCCTGAAGTAGTCGAGTATTGATTAGCGGAGCAAATCGAACATATCGTTCAGTAACTGTGGTGACACCAGTGTATTTACGACCAGAAAGAGCCCACATTATGTATGAAGCTGAACGAACCGCTTCTTCCGCGTACTCTGAGTCCTCCCACTCTAGTCCTAGGTCGGCAACCGTCACCCAAAGTCCTGTGCTCATTTAACTCTCCTTAGATAAGAACGGGTGGCACACCATTCAGTATGCCACCCGTCCAGCCAACTGCTAATTAGGAGGTGGGGTCCTCGCTAGAAGAGATGACGTAGTCGATGTCATCATCAGCATTGTAGCTGATGTTTCCAGGGACGTTGAATGTTCCATTCTCGTTAGCGTCAGGAAGTGTATCCACTGCGCGAGAATCTGGGGCAACTACTACGGTTCCAACGGGGCTGACAGCTCGTGAAGTAGCATCAGTACCGGTGTTTGGATACGTAAACGTGGTACTTGATGGGGTGTTAGCAATCTCATAGGTTCCTGTGAAGCCAAACAACGAGTCAAACGTCGCAGTCCCCGTACCTGAAGCGGTAGCGTTCAGTGAAGAAGTTACTGTGAACTCAGTTCCTGTTGCCGAAGCAAGAACAACCGCTCCATTAAATGTGCTAGGGGTAAGCCCAGCAACTGTAACAGTGTCCCCCGAATCGAACGTGTTATCACATGTATATGTGATGGTAGTTCCATCTCCGGTAGCTGCTGTAACAGACTCGACAACCTCTGCACCAGTAACTGTAACAACCTCGCCAGCGACAAAATCGTGGGCGGTTGCAGTGGTGAGTGTTGCAATGTTGTTGATGCGAGCTTTGTTAGTGGCAGTGTTAGATATTTCACCGTGCCACGTAAAGAACCCGTTACGACCAGTAGGTGCCCAGTAGTTGCGAGCATAGGTGTAGGGGCGCTCAGCAGCAGATGGGAACTCCCAGCGGTCATCAATTCCGTCACCAAAGTTGATGTTACCCAAGCCATAACCCTCAAAAGTGTTGGCGAGCATACCGTTTTCGATAACTCGGTCACCACTCTGACGCATCTTCACATAGGGGAAGACCCAGTGGAAATACGGCAATGTTGCTGACTTCTTACCATCTTTAATGGCAAGAGACCAGGTTTCAATTGCCACACCGTTACCGGCAGGGTCGTCACCAACTGCGGGTGCGGCCCAACCAATGCTACGGTTGTTGGGGCTAGCAAATGTTCCCAGGTTTTTGCGAAGCAAAAGACCACCGGAAATAAGGTTAGTGAGCTCAGGGTCGGGCTCACAGATAGCAAGTTCCATAGTGATACGTTTGAGTGTATCAGGAGACTTGTAAGTCACACAAACGGAACCGTTTGCAGACTTTTCGGTCATTTCATCGCCCTCTTCGTACTCAGGGGTAAATGAAATGCGCATGAACGCGGAAGTGGTATAACTGTCACCAGGACCGTTTAATAGGTTGCCAGTAGCATCTAGGCGGGTAACACGAATAGACACACCTTGGATGCTTGCGGCATAATCTTGAGTAGCCATATGTAGCTATTCTCCTTTTTTAGCTTGTTGGTTATTTCAATTGTACAGTTAAGCCGACAAATCGACTCGGACTGCGAGGTGTATTGAGCTATCAAAGTACGCAACCGCAGGCCGTGTAGCTTTTATTCTCATGTCATTCTTATTACCCGACACGTTGTACCCTTGGGACAATGTATCGTTGACGACTTCAGACTTACCGAGATGAATCTTGGTAGTTCCAGAAGCGTACATCCATTTGTTTGTATCGCTGGCATCAGCGCCAGTCTGTCCAACAGGCCCAGTGCCCGTGTACCCTGCACCCACAGCAACAGGAGTGCCCAGTCGGGTAACTAAATGTTTTTCTTTCTTATCAAACTGGATAGCAGTACCCAGAATAGAAGCAATATGTTTAGGCATGTGGATAACTCCTGTCTCTCCTGTGGGAGAGCTGGAAGCAATATATTGCTCCAAAATAGCAAGAGCTTTCTTTGCCTCAAGAGCTGTCCCACCATTAAGAACAGTGGCTGTAGAAGCATCGCATAAGTATGTGTTGTTGAGCGACTCTGCCTGAGCAATCGTCCCCAGCCAAAGTTCTGTTTCTACAGCTTTCTGAGAACTAGCCTCAAGCTGACGAATAACACGGGCAAACCGGTCCTCGCCATTCAAGCCAAGAGTAGAAGCGTTGTCTTCAACTTCAATAAAAAACGGAGTAATATTTTCAATAAATCTTGCAACATCATTGGCCAAAGACTGAGAGTAAATTACATCTTCAGTGTTACTTGTCACATCCCAGTTGCGAATAGCAGTAGGGCGAGAGTCTAATAGTTGTGAAAAACCTCTAATCCACTTCTCGTCATATGCGCGAGAGGTGTGGGTCGTGGGAGGAGCTACACTGAATACTCCATAAGGGTACGGGGTAAGTTTGAGCGGGTCAACAACGCCTCTAGAAACCATGTGTGTGCAATCCTCTTCTTAGTGTTCTGGGGCTCCCCCCAGGCATAAGCCCAGGGGGAACCTTCAGAGTTTTGATTGAGTGTTTAGTACTCAATCGCGGCAGCGGTTGCGCCACCAGTTGTGTCGCGCAGGGCCGCAGCAACACCGTTGACCGCAATGGTCGAGGTGATAGCAAGCGCCTCTGTTCCGACGAAGGCAACACCCTCGAAGGTTTCAACGAACATTTTGTAGTCGTTGGTTCCAACAAGACCCGAGTCACGGATAATTCCGAGGTCGAGTGTTCCACCGTCAAGGAACAAGAATGTTCCTTCAGCAAACATGTACCACGTGAACTCGTCGGGGAACTCAAGAAGTGCAGCTGCACCCTGAGAGCCAAACACGTTCTGGTCAAGCGAAGCAACCATCGTGACGTTGGAGTTGGCCAAGTAACCATTGATTTCTGCGGTGCTTACGGAGAGTGTTCCATCTCCAGGCATAGCCAGAGCCAGGTCTGCAGCCATTGCATCGTAAACCCAAGAAGGGACGATTGCGCGGAGCTGAGTCGTGGGGTCAATGCGGTGACGCGAGCGGTACGCTGCGGCAGAGCGCTTGACCTGCACCAAGAAGTCGCGACCAAAGCCAATAAGGCTGGCGGTCGTAACAGCTGTAGATGCAGCGGCAATGCGACTGAGGATGTTCTGCTCTGCCTCACGTGCGTGCTGAATCAGACCAAGCTCGTTGTGGCGAGCAAGCAGTTCAGGATACGCGCGAGTGAACAAGTTACCAAACTGCATCTGGAGTGTGACAGCGTCTGTGACGGCAGTCTGCTCCGCAGCGGCGGTAACTGTCAGGCTGGCCTTAACGTTTTCTCCAGGAGTGGTGTCGGTGTCGTTTGTCCACACACCAACAGCATTTGCATAGCTGGAAAGAACAGGCGGTGTTACGTAGCGGACTCCGCCACGGTCAGCCTGGAAACGGGGAAGTGAGTCGCGCACGGGGCGGATAGCCGTCCCGAGACCAAACACGTCGTAGCGCACCTCAAGAGGTGTGGCAAAGCCACCAGTAGCCACAAGGGCCTGGGGACCAACAACGTTGCTAATCTTTGCGCGGTTTTCTTCGGGGTCAGTACCGAGAACACGGTCTTCGGGGTACTGAGTGGTGATAGAAGCAACAATGTGTTGTTCTCCATCTCCACCGTTTACGCGACGCAAGCTGTGGAGACGTTTCTCCATAGCTTCTGATACTTCGCGCATGTCGGTAAGTGTGCTACCTGCCGAGTGCCCTGGAATGTCAGCACCAGCAGTGATTGCCACTGGAGCAGATGTCGCGGGGGCTACGGGGCGACGGTCAGCAGGAACGTCAATCGTTCCATCAACTGCGGCTGTCACGGATGCCTCTTCCTGAGCCTCTGGCTCACTAGTTTCTGTTTCGGGTTCTGCAGCTTCAACAACAACTTCTTCTTCAACAGCGAAAACTTCTTCGCTAGATGCCTCTTCAGCTGGTGCCTCTTCTACAACCGCTACAGAAGATGGTTCTTCTGCAACGGCGGGTACTTCAGTTTCCTCGGCGGAAAATGTCTCAACAACTTCTTCAGCAGGAGCTACTTCAGCTTCTACCTCAGGAGTTGCCTCTGATGTGAATTCCTCGATTTTTTCCGATTCTGTTGATGCTTCGGACATAGTCTTTTCCTTATCCTCGTCCTCTTCTTTTTCCTTATCCATGTCGGAATCTTCATCCTCCATGTCAGGAGTCTCCATCATTTCTTCTGGAGCATCCTCGACGAGCATTTCATCCTCGTCAACTGGGGGCATTTCTTCTTCTTCCATGGGAGCAGCGACTGCTTCTTCCATGTTGTCACCTTTAACACGAGCTGTAGCTTCAGCAGCACGCGCAGTAAGCTCTTCAGCCTGTGCAACGCGACGCTGACTTTCAGCACGAACGGTTTCCAACATTTCAGCAAGAGCTGTCATGGCATCAACTGATTCGGGAGTTGTTTCACCAGATTCAACCGAGTCAAACTCAGTGATAATGCCAGCTTCTAGCTCGCCAACTTGTTCGTCAGCGAGGTCTGCCAGCCTATCTAGCTGCGACTTGATTTGGTCCACTGTACCTCTCCTTTGGGCCAGTTAAGCACGTAAACAATTTATCTACATGCATCGAATAGTCAGAGGGATAGGGACTATGACACAATATATTGTGTAAGGCACTACACCCGCTAATTTATAGTTATATACTACACTAAAATTACGTTAGTAATCTGAGCAATCTGTTCAACTGAGCAGAAACCTCTGACTGACTATAAACATCAGCCCCCGACATAAAAGCTTTTAGCTCCTCTGTTGCAACATCTGCATCCTCATCACCAATCTTTTCCTCAACACGAGAGATAAGATTTTTGGTAAGAGACTGGAGAGCAGGAGGCAAATCGCTGTATCTAACCTTCTGGGCTTGATTGTCAAAAGGCAAAGGAAGGTTAGAAATAACTTTTCCCAAGTCTGAAGTAGCTTGGCGAACATTACTTACGGAGTCCGCATTAAGGGCCCCAGAATCCAACCTGTCTACCGTATTAATAAGGTCTGAAGACGCCTCTACCGCTCCCGCGTAGTTACCAGCATTGTCAAGATTCTCAGCCTCCTGGATTTTATCAATGACTCCCTGGTTCCCCGAAGGGCCAAGATTAGATTTTAAACGCGCAAGAACCAACCGAAACTTTCCCTGCGCATCGCGGGGCTGAGTTTCTGCGGTATATTTTTCGCCCTCAACATCTTCGTCACTCTCATCCGGAGGGGAGAGGAGCTCTTGCTCCTCTTCTTCCAGTCTGTCAGCCTCTTCCTTAGCCTCATCTTTAATAGATGGGTCGACCTTATCGACCAGCCTGCGCAGGTCCTCAGAAGCAATAAATTCTTCAGACACTAGCTCTCCAGTTGCGCACGAAGAGCAGTAATACGCTCGCGCATCTCCTCAATTGAGTAAGACTGTGCCGAAGCGTCAGAAGTAGTCAGCTCATCAGCAACAACCGGCTCCTCAACTACTGTAAGTTCTGGCCTAAGAGCCTGAAACTTCGCACGAGCCACCTGAGCAGAGGCAACAAGAATAGCCTCCTCCTTCTTCTCAAGCTTAGACAACCGCTGGTCAAGCTCATGGACAGGGTTGCTACGCATTTTTGCAAGAACTGATGCGCCAGCAGCAATCAGAGCAGTAATTTGACCGGAAGAAACCATAGCACGAGCAATGGGGAACCCAGGAACATTAACCTGACACACAGCAACAAGCTCCAGGCTACCCCTGATAGGACGCCAGTCTCCCGAAGGAGCAGAAGCCCTAAGGGCCCTCACCTGGTCAGCGGTGACGCCCGGGCGTAGAGAACCGGCAACCCATATTCCAAAAGCATCCTCGCCAGCATGAACATCAATTACAGCGCTTGCCGTGTCGTCATAGTGCTTGACAGCCTCAGATGCACTTGCACGAATATCGGCATGGCCTCCAGCAAGAGTAATCTGACCCACAGCAACATCGCTAGCATCTTCGGTGCGAACAACTCCCGTGTGAAAATACGCATACTTGCTACGGCTACGAGGTGGTTTAGTTCCAGCAACCATACCAATGTGGTCAACATCCCACGCCGCAATGTGTCCGTAAACTCTTCCCTCATCGGTAACAGTAAGAGGTGTAGGTTGCGTCATCTTGGGGTCGACAAACCAGTCCTTGGGGGGTGCCACAGGGATGGCACCAGCAATAAGACCTGAAGCAACAATAGCTTCCGCCTCGGTCGGTTCAATGTCTTCAATGTAGACTCCGTCGGGAATCATAGTGTCCTCCTGGTTAGTGTTTTCTTCTTCGGCATCAACAAAAATAATCTTGCACTCTTGGAAAGCGGGCTTAGGTACTATTGTAACCGCCATTACACGAGCCTTACTGATAACAATCTTTTCTTTTTTTATAGTCTTATCATCTTCATCAGTATCACTCGCCTCTTCGACCTCTTCTTCAGTTGCTTCAAAGCGGTCCATGTCGGCAGAAACACCGCGAAGGAAGCCCTGACGGACTAATCTCTCAGCCTCTTGCCCATAACTTCCAGAGTCAAAAAAGCCGTAAGCGTTTCCAATACCTTGGTCAGTTCTTTCCATAGAATCAATACGACCGACCACAACAGACCCGTCATGGCCGTCACCCGTTTTAATTTGCCACAACAAAGGAAGTGGCAACTCACGAATCTCAATGGCACCCTTTGTAAACTGACGGCCATCACCAGAATCTATCTCCTCAGGAATAACAAGAGGAATCTGGAACTGCCCACCACCATACATTTTTTGGGCCCCAGCAACAAAAGAACCAACAATATCTGTACGTGAATTTGATTGAGAGGCAAACTCTTCAGCTTCAGACACAGCAGAGGTTGTAGCGGGCACACAGTTAGGTACCTGTTTGCCCCCCTTACCCTCCTTCATGCCAATCTGGATATAACCATCCCAGCAAGGATTAGTGTAGGAAGCCTCAGACGCGTGGTCAGAATCTTTCATCAAGGTCCCATCGGGCATATAGTGATAGCCCTCCGGGGCAGGCTCCATGTCATCCTTACTGCGCTCGTCTGCATAAGCGTAGCTATCAAGAATAAATTGGTCTTCTGTCTTGAGCTCAAACTCAGAGAAAATGCTAGCCTTCAAATTCTTTTTGTCTCCAGGCCACACGCCATTCATCTCTTTATGACGCAAAGCGCAATACCCCTTCGCCCGCACACCCAAATACTTTTTAAGTTGGCGGTTACACCTAGTCCAATCCCCAGGGGTGCCCCAACGAATTTTTGCGCCACCCTTCCCCGTTGTCCAATAGCGACGAAGATTCTCAGCGCCACCACGATTGCGGTCAGCACCACCAGCAGCTACAAGAGCGTACTCTGCCTGGTCCAAAGCCTCAATATCGGAAAGAATAAGCTGAATCTCTTCATCAATCTCAAAATCATCATCTTGGTCGTCAGACCCCATAGCAACAATCTGCTGAAGCGGAGTCCGCATGTCCTCACTTGTTACCTCAGTAAACTCCTCAAGGGACTCATCAACCTCAAACAAGTTCATCTTGGCCCGCTCCATTTTGGCGTGCGTAGAAGTGTAATACCCAAGGGCTGTCTTGTGGAGCATCTGACAGTATCCCTTCGCTCTAATACCTAAGAACGGAGCCAACTGCCTAACACAACGATACCAATCCCCACCAACACCCCACTGAATCTTTTTGGCCCCACGGCCAGCAATCCAATATTTCCGCAACACATCAACGACACTTCTTTTTAGATTTCTGTACCCATCCGAGAAAGTTACATCGTTACCAAAAAGCACCGTAAGAGCAATAGAAGCAGTAACTCCCTGAGAGGAGTCAACCTGCACCAAAACATCATTTAAAGAGTCACTGTCCAGGGGAACAACAGGAGGAGGAGTGGGAGAGTTTAGGTCCGCCAACATCTTTGGGTCCCGGGCCCACTTACCCTGATTTCGGGTATACGTCATTGGAGACGTAGAAACTGTGCTGGCAGGAACCAAACTAATTAAGTCCAAAACAGCGCGAGGGTCATCAGCATCAACAATAGCCATATAGATAGGCTGAACATCCGTTGTCTCTGGGCTGACTAGCTTCTCTTCCGCAGAAGCTGTAATTGGGTTATACCAAAGACGGTTAGGGGCGAACCCTGAAGCATCTTTTTTATTCAGCCAACTATTCAAAAGCGGGTGGTCATACGCATCTGTTGTGAGAGACTTACCTGTCTCTTTAGCAAGACCCTTACCGTAGTCCCCAACATCTAAGTTAGGACCACTACCCCTCTTATTGACACCAATAGGCTTTGTTGTATCGGGGACAGGAGTAAACGAGTCCCGCTGAGACTTTACAAAAGCTGGCCAGTTAGCCAACATGTCTTTAACATCTTTGTCCCGCATCGCAGGGAGTGTCCCAGGCAACTGAGCAACCGAACGATTAATGGGCGTGCGAGGCTCGCCAAGAATCCCTGAAGTATCAATCTGCTTGATATCCATATTAATTTGGTTATCGTATTTGTCAGCGTCTTCAACACTACTGCCGGGGACATCTATCTCGTTACCATTATCAAGCTTTACAGTGACGCTACCCGACTCTGGATTTAGTTTAGTAATAACCCCAGAACCCCTGGCAGGGTCTCCACCTACAACGACACGAGAGCCTGTTTTAGCAAACTGCCCTGCCTTGTCTCGAACCTGCTGAGACGCATTCTCAGAGCGCTCTTCGGGGGTGTACACGCCATCATCGTCCCCACCCTCCTCAGGCACAGCAGCGAGAAGAGTTCGGTCGATAAACTCCCAATCCTCATCATCAATAGCAGCGACAGCAAGTTTAGACTCATACTCATCAATGTCTTCAATAGTTACAGGGACTTCCGGATTGACAAACAGACGAGCTGCAATAATAATTGCAGACTCCGGGTCAATCCCTAAATGAGTTTTGTCCGTAGAGTCCTCTGGGCTACCCCCATCCAAGGCACGGTCGTAATCCCAAATATTGGCTTCAACAATTCCTAAGTCATCCCACTGTCCATCATCCCAAACGGTACAGTTATTGTCGGCGTCTATCTTATAGAGGCGGTCCATCCCGGAGCCGTCCAAACGAACCCTGGCAATAAACTCAGACATAAAGTCGGGAGAATCGTCATAGGAAAAATCCTCGACCGCTGGCCCTTCCTGAGGCAACTCATCTAACCCGTAGCCGTCGGCAGTGAGGGCTTTCTTCTCTTCACGCTCAACAATTGCAGAGGCCCACCGTTGCCCAGCATCGCCACCCCAAAGAGCCCAAGCAATGCGACCATTACTGGGAAAATTATCTTCGCCCGGCCTGTAACCTGAAGCTTTTTTATCAACTACGTGACGTGGAAAATACCGAGAAATGTGACGAACCTTCTCAATACCTATTTGGCCACCCTTGGCAAGAGTTCTTGCAGTATTCTGCCCAACACTAGTCCCGCCACGGCCCTCTTTTTTTCGCCAAGCCAAGGCCTTGTTAGCCTCAACCTGTACAGACTTGGGAATAGTGTACTTGCTACTAGAGCCCTTCCCCGAAGAAACGAGCCCCAAAAGACTTACGCCAGCAATCTCGTCAGTCTCTTCCGTAGGCTGTGCTTCTTGAGTAGACCACTTACGGGAAGTGGTTAAAATTCCAGAAGCGCCAGAGGCAACAATAAGACCAACCTCTGAATCAACAACGACACCCCACACCCCACGGGTGTAAAGCATAAGAGGACCAGAAGCTCCGAAAAAATTTGCCATATGTGGAACTACCTAACGGGAGTGAGATATTTTTTTACTAGCTCATAGCTAATGTCACTTTTATCGTACAGGTCAATAAACTCTTCAGCTGTATCAACGTTTACGTTATATGGGCTTGTACCCTCCAAGCTGGTATCAGCTGGAGCAATAGAAACCCAACTCTCATTAACTCTAACAAAAGCTCCGTACCTGTTCAGGTACATAATAGAAATAATGTTCTCATTGTCGGGAGACTTCAAAGCAATTAGTTTTTCAAGCTCATCAGCAAGATACGGCATATCTCTCGTCTCCTCTGGTTTGATTAGTAAATACTGCAAAGCAATGACGGGCAAAGGAATTTTAATTAAAGAAATCCACTCGCCGTCTAATTCTGTTATTTCACGAATAGTGTACTGTTCATCGTCCTGTGTTGTAAACAGTACAACTCCGTAAGTATACTGTTCTATACTATCCTGTTTTGGAGGAAATGACTCCTGAGAACCATCCACATATTCAACAGCAACCTGGTCATCCTCGGTAAGAACCGCATAATTAATTGCTTGAGGCTCAGTAACCTCGTCAATTCTCTCAAGAACCCCCATACCCGCATAAAGGATTCTTTTAGCGTCCTTAATCATAATTCTCAATCTTTTCGCCATTATCCTTTGTTTCCTGGATAATTCTACTCTTTTCGGCAAAAGACTTAGCGGATATGTAGCTCATCATAGGAACAACAAACTCCCCATCAGAGCTCTCCACTTCCTCCTCTGGAATATCCTCCCCAGAAAAAATCTTCCCACTCTCCATAAGATACGTTTTAGGGTAAAACTCCCAGCCAAGTTTACCGTCGTAGCTCATACTGGCCTGGACAGTCAACTGCATGGCCTCCCCTTCGGCCACCCGCTCCTCTTCAGCTAAACTCTCTGCGTTTAAACCAAAACCTCCAGGGATGGACTCATCCGAAGCACCGTTGGAGTACTCTGCCATAAATTCTGCGCTCCCGTTACGCACCGAAGCAGTAATCAGCATGTCCTCGGTAACAACAACCTCGCCATCATTCTGGTCAGGCTCAAAGTTATAGAAATCTGAAAGAGGCTTCTGGAGAACATCACCATTCTCAACAATAATTGCATAGGTGCCGATTTCAACACCGTAAAGGCCCTCTACCTTACAGGTAGACTCCATTTTTGTTTGCTTCAAAGTATCTTCCTCCCCAACCAACCACTATCGGTCATAATAGCACGCATCCACAACCTCGCTTTTGTATTGAGGTCGGGGTCTTCACTCTGAAGACCAGCAATTTCTGCCGGAGTGGG
>Ga0136588_1000569_pt1 | contig 13353 bp, 13 predicted proteins | sample AntRauMFilla1564_FD_104782 | JGI IMG/M metagenome (GOLD analysis project Ga0136588, IMG submission 104782) | Saline lake microbial communities from Rauer Islands, Antarctica - Metagenome Filla 1 #564 | ecosystem: Environmental > Aquatic > Non-marine Saline and Alkaline > Saline | place... | reverse complement strand
GCGCCCTATTGATTGGGTTGGCAATATTTGCCTATGCGACCAAGAAGTCTGAGTCAACCAAAAAAATCGCTGCCAAGAAAAATAGCTCCTTCGAATCCGGAACTTAGGCCCTTGCTTCGGGGCCTGAAACCATTTGCGAACTCTGAAGCCGCAAAGCCTGCGGGAGTAGGCCTATTTCGGATCATTTTTTGACCTGGGCGGCTACCTGTTTAATACGAGCTCGAATCAGTTCTATTTCTACCCTTGTGCCTTCATTGCCGCTTTCGAGAGAGTCTGCAGCGAGGGCAAGCGCACTTAACTCTGCCAACTCCGAGCGTTGGGCCTTGTCTTCAGATCGAGCCTCGTCCATTGCATTCAAAACAATCCCGATAAGCACATTCAAAACGGTGAAGACAATCAGGAATACGTAGGAAAGGAAAAAAGGGATTGCTAAGGGACTAATCAGCATGGCTTCTTCCAAATACACTGGAAAATTCTCCAAGGTGAGCAAGATGAACAGGCTTTTCATGCTCAGCCCGATGTCGCCCCAGCTGGCTGGGGCCTGCTCACCAAATAAGTAAAAGCCAGCCATTCCGTAGAGGAAAAGTAGCAGAGTGATGAGCACGCTCATGCTCAATAGAGGTGGAATACTTTTGACTATGGAGACAGAGAGAATTCTGACTTCCGGTAAGAATCTAAAAATTCTTATTAGGCGCAGGAGCCTTAGAAGACGCATCACGGCGGTCTGACCTTGAAACACAGGTGTCAAGCCGATAACCACAAAGTCGAAGACGTTCCAGCCCTCTCGGAAAAATTTCCAAGGCTTTTTGCCGTAGGAGGCAAACCGCAGGAACAACTCGATTACATAGATGATGAAGGCCACAGAGTCAACCTGATTGGCCAATGCAATGGTATTCGGGTCAAGATTAGGCATGGTTAAAACAGCAAGGGAAATTGCGTTGACAATTATCACCGCGCTGATTGCTAACTCGAACTTGGTGCTGTAGAGCAGGCGCGCCAGCCACTTCACTCGGAACGGTTCAATCTCCACAACTTTTCCCACGGAGCGAACATGAGCAGGCCCCTTTTCCCGTGACGGCATTTTTTTCCCTACTTGGCTAAAAATTAGTAATTCACTCAGGATAGAGCTTGAGTGGTAATTCAGAGCCCTAAAAGTACTGTGAGTTTTTCAGGTGTGATTCTCTCGCTAACGATGATATCTTTGACCAAGTTGAGGACAGTCCAGCTCGGGTAATGGAGGCTAGTCGCCCTAGGGCGCGCTTTTCAGATCTACTAGGAACCCGCCATCTCATAACGAAGTAGTGCCCTTTGTTAGGGGGGAATTTAAGGCTTCGCCTCCCAGCTCCTAGATCATTCAGCATCGGGATCATGTTTAATCGTGTCGCACTTCGCCCCGAAACGGTGATTGATATCTTGGTAGCTAGGCCGTGACTCTTGGAGTTCAAAACCAACGCGTTTATTGGTTTAAACGCCTCTGAATTGCACAATTTGGGAGGACTAGATTTTTTTCACATAGAAAAACTGACTAGTCCACAAACTCGCCCTGAATACGAAACGGCTCTTTGAATTTATAAATCACAATTGCATTATCGAAAAAAATTCTTCACAGAGCTCGAGGAGGCGAGGGTTAGTGCAGGTTCAAATAAGGGGACTTCTGTCCCTTTCTGAGCTAAACTTGGGAAACGTTTTCTTAACGGGACCGAATTCTGGAGGCTGGTATGACGACTCTGAGTGGTGTCCGAGTCGTTGACGCCTCCACGCTGTTTGCCGGGCCTCTTGCTGCGATGCATCTTGGCGACTTGGGTGCTGCTGTGATAAAAATCGAGCACCCTACAAAACCAGATCCGTCACGGGGTCACGGTCCAGAAAAAAATGGATCTAACCTTTGGTGGAAAACCCTGGGTAGAAATAAGCGAAACATAGCTGTGGATTTGTCTTCAGAGCAGGGTGCAATGTTGTTTCTTAGGCTCATGAAAAGCACCGACATTTTGATAGAAAATTTTCGCCCGGGAGTATTGGAAAAGTGGGGAATTGGACCAGAGGTATTGCTCTCCGCCAACCCGAAGTTGGTCATAGTTCGAATCACTGCTTTTGGTCAAGTCGGCCCATATGCCTCGCGTCCAGGTTTTGGAACGCTGGCTGAGGCAATGAGTGGTTTTGCGGCTGTTACTGGGGAACCGGACGGACCGCCCACTTTGCCGCCTTTCGGGTTAGCGGATGGAATTGCCGCAATAGCCGCAGCCTTTGCCGCCCTTGCGGCGATTGTTGGTCGAAATTCCAGTGGTGTTGGGGGAGTGGTTGATCTAGCTATCTATGAGCCAATGATGATGATGATGGGCGCGCAAATCACTGCATTTGATCAATTGGGTTTTGTGCAACCAAGAACTGGAAATCGCTCAAATAATAACGCCCCAAGGAACATCTATCTGACACTCGACAAAAAATGGGTTGCAGTCTCAACTAGCTCTCAATCAATCGCAGAGCGTGTGTTAGTGCTGGTAGGTTCGGGCCACTTGGTGGCGGAACCTTGGTTTAGTTCTGGCAAGGGCAGAGCTGAACATGCAGAAATTCTCGATGAAGCAGTTAGTGAGTGGATAGGCAACAGGCCACTGAAAATAGTGCTTGAAGAATTTGAGCAAGCCCAAGCTGCGGTGGCGGTGGTTTATGACATACGGGACATTTTTGCCGATGAACACATCAGGGCGAGAGGGACAATCGAGGAGATCGATGACGATGAATTGGGAAGGATCAAAATGCAGGCCCCATTGTTTCAAATCGACGCGACGAGAGCGAGAACATCTTGGACCGGAAGAGCGCACGGCGCTGACACAGAATCTGTATTGGTCGAGCTTGGCTACGAATTAGAGCAGATTGAAACCATGCGAAGAAATGGGGAGATCAAGTGAGATTTTCGAGGGTTGCGCTTTATTGCCCTGGCCACAAGAGAGAAATGTTTGAAAAAGCGTTGTCATCTGATGCGGACGAGGTGATTTTGGATCTGCAAGACAGCGTGCCAAGCGATCAAAAAGAGCAGGCTCTTGAAAACGTAATGCGTTTTCTAGCTGAACATGACTTCACAAAAAAGGCTATTCAGGTTCGCCCAAACCCCGAACGAGATAAAGATTTTGAGGCACTTGCTTCTTTTGGTTCCAAAATCACTCTGAGGGTTCCTCAAGCCGAGCATCCTTTGGGCGCCTTTTTTGAATTAGGTTTTCAACGAATCATTCCCCTCATAGAGACAGCAAAAGGGGTCGTTAACATGCAGCAGATAGCCGAGTCACCGGGCACGGTGATGTTGGCAATGGGAGAAGCTGATCTGGTGGGCGATTTGTCAAGTTCAAGTCACCTGATGATCGATCACATCCGTGCCGCTTTGATTATCGGATCTAGAGCCGCCGAGTTGCCAAGACCGATGATGTCAGCCTGGACCAAGTTGAGTGACCAGGAGGGTTTGTTGGCAGATTGCCGAGCAGGCCTTGCTATGGGCTTTTACGGGAGGACCGCCATCCACCCCAAACAGATACCAGTAATAATCGCTGGGTTCGCTGCTAGTGCACTCGAACAACAATTCAGCGCTTCCATGGAGACCCTGGGGCCAAATGGTGGTGTTGGGTTGGATGTTGATGGAAACATGATTGACACGGCTTGGCTTAGACGTCGGAACCTAAACGAATAGCTTTTTTATTACGCTTCGGTAACAAGATTGAGAATCGGTAGATCAGTTATTTATTTACGTGAGAGCCTTGAAGGAATCTGATTTAGGAAACGTTTCCCAAAGGCGGCAAATGTCTAATAGAGCGAGTAGGGCAACGATTAAAGACGTTGCGCGCGAGGCTGGTGTCTCGATTTCATCTGTCTCGCGAGCTCTGAATGGACTAACCGCAAATCAAGAACTTATTCAGCGAGTCAAAGTTGCAGTGGAGCTTGTGGAATACGTGCCGAGTCAGTTGGGGCAGTCACTTCAATCACAGCGAACCGGACAAATAGCGATTGCAGTTCCGGATATCGCGAACGCTTCCTATCTAGCCATGCTCAAGGCCGCACAGCAAATATTTTCGGAGGCTGGATACCGAACCACTCTGATAAATACCGGGGGCGACCTTAACGATGATTTGGAAATTATCAAAGGGCTGCGCCAAAAATACGTTGACGGCCTGATCATCACTTCGATTAGGCCCAGAACGGAACTTATTGAGGAGATAGAAGCTTCGGAAGTCCCGGTCGTTGTTGTCGGGACAATCATCGAAGCCGTGTCCTTTGATGTTGTGTCTACCGACTCTCGAGAGGCTGCTCGTCTGGCAGTCGAGCACCTAGTGAGCCAAGGATGCAAGAAGATAGGTCTGATTGGTGGCCCACTCGACACAGTTCCAGGGCGAACCCGTTACGAAGGTTTCGTGGAGGCTGCCACAAGGCACGGGGTTTTTGATGAGAACAACGTCGCGATCCTCAAGGACTTTCAGTTCGATCTGGGGTTAGTAGCAGCAAAAAAACTCATTGACCAGGGCGTTGATGGATTCTTGGGCGGCACCGACATTTTGGCGCTCTCAATTCTGCACGCCTCTAGGGACGCAGGCCTCTCAGTACCGCTAAATATTCGAGTTGTTGGAATTGATAACAGCGAGGCGGCTCGGCTCGCGATTCCAAGGCTCACCAGCATCGATCTCGGAGCCATCGAGCGCGGAAGGCTCGCTGCTGAATTTTTAGTGTCAAGGCTGAGCGGTTTTGATTCCGCCCCAAAAGTCGCGCTTGTGCGACCTCGCATCGTGGTTCGCGAAAGCAGTCTATGAAAAACAATAGGAGAACATTACATACTCAAGCACTTTTGCTTCTTCCAACAATTCTCCCAGTCCTAGTTCTAAGCGTTGCGCCAATTGGCTACGGGCTGTTTCTGGCTTTCACTAACGCCCGGGCAGGAAATAATCTCCAATTTGAGTTCACAGGCCTAGAAAACTTCATGAGACTCGCCTCGGATCTTGCATTCCTAGAATCACTGGGAGTAGGGCTGATTTGGGCCACTGCGGTAACGCTGATCGGTCTTGTTATCTCGCTACTTTTTGCGATTCTGCTGAACGGAAATTTCCCCGGCCGCTCAATTTTTAGGAGCCTGGCGATCATCCCGTGGGCCGTTCCTCCGGTGGTAATCGCTTTGATGTGGCTGCTGGTTTATGAACCAAACTCAGGATTGCTAAACGCAGTCCTCAAAGATACCGGAGTCATAGACAGAAACATCAGTTGGTTGATTCAGCCCGGCTTTGCGCTTCCGGCCGCTATTTTAGTCGGGGTTTGGGCTGCGATTCCTCAAACCACACTCGTTATCCTCGCTGCGCTCCAGGGTGTTCCAAGAGAACTCGAGGAGGCGGCCGAAGTCGACCGAGCCAATGTGGTAGGTGTATTCAGGGTCGCTACTTGGCCGAGTATTCGAAGGATTGTGTTTGCAATCGCAACTTTGGATTTCATTTCAGCCTTCAATAATTTCAGTCTGGTGTTTATCCTCACCGACGGCTCCCCAGGGGGTGCTGTCCGACTGCCGGCAATTTTCGCCTATCAGCAAGCCTTCCAGATTGGAGACTTTGGGTACGCCTCAGCCGTGGGTCTGGCCATGGTATTAGTAATGTCTGTTCTGATCGGCTTGGCTTTTAGGGTGATAGTCCGAGGAGGTCCCGATGCCAATAACTAGACGTCAAAAAAAGCGACTTTTCTTAGCACTCCGTTATTTTCTTTTGGTTCTGATGTTGATTTTCATACTCAGCCCGGCATTGTGGTTATTTTCAACTGCTTTCAAGTCTCAGCCCGAAATCCTAAAGGGGGTCCCTAGCTTTATCCCTGCTGAGCCCACTTTTGATAATTTCATAACTGCTTTCTCGGAACAATCCATCTTTCGATCCGCTCGCAACAGTCTCTTTGTATCGCTATCTGCGGCCGTGATAACGGTTTTCATTTCTGTTCCAGCCGCTTACGTGTTAGCGAGATTCAGGGGTGTTGCGAGCAAAGTTGTTCTGGGTTGGGCGATTTTGGCTCAGATGGTGCCGTTTATCTTGATAATAATTCCGCTTTACCTAATAGTCATCCGAGCCGGATTCTATGACAATCTTCTAGGGCTGATTTTGGTTTACACCGTCTGGAGTCTCCCCTACGCGCTCTGGATGCTCAGGAACTTCATAATGGCAATTCCGATTGAGTTAGAGGAATCCGCCGCGATTGATGGGGCATCAAAGGTTCAGGTTATTCGCAACATCATCGCGCCGCTTTTGGTTCCGGGCTTGGTTGTGACGACTGCCTTCGCCTTCATAAATTCTTGGAATGAATTCTTTTTCGCACTGGTGCTAATTCGAAACCCTGAAATTACACCCTTATCACTTCTCATTGTCCGCTTTATCGGGGCCAATGAGGGGGTGCGACTGGGACCGCTGGCAGCAGCAGCCCTAGTCGCAACCATACCAAGCGTCATCGCGTTCGCGTTTCTCCAAAAGCGCCTTTCGGGCGCCTTAATCGGGGGTGCAGTCAAGGGATGATGTTAAAAATGTGCAGAAACCAAAATTCGAATCGAAATGATAAAAGGAGAAACAGTGAAACTGAATAGAACAACAAAGTTATTGGCAGCATCGTCGCTGCTAGTTCTCGTTGCTGGCTGCGCAACCGCTAGCACTCCCGAGAGCACGGGAAACGATTCCGGAACTGAGACCGGGGACGCCATCGTCGAAGTAATGGATCCAGTGGAGATCGAGTTCTACTCGCTTGCCTGGCAAGAAGGCGCAATCGCATCCCACAAGGAAATTGTCGATGCATTCAATGCTCAAAGCGATTACATCACCGTGAACTTAGTTCAGGGTGACTGGGGCGCTATCGATCAATTGCTAACAACATGCTTTGAAGCGAATAACTGCCCGGACGTTTTTCACTTTGAGGATGGACCATTGCGTCAATATGCCCAGCGCGGAAATTTGGCCGATTTGGGGGCTCTTATGAGTGATAAGTTCCGTAGTTCTATTCCCGAGTCTGCTTGGGCTACCACTCAATTCGGTGATTTAGCGGGAATCTACGGCGCACCATTTTTACTGGAGAGCCGTTTGATCCTGGCAAACAAAGACATGATGGACGCTGCTGGAGTCGCGCCGGCTACGGTGTCTGATCCTTGGACTTGGGCCGAGTTCCGGTCAGCCGCTGCCAGGATGACTACCGATTCAGTCGATGGTGCCGCTCTTAGCCTTAGAGGCGGCGGTGGGGTCAATGGCATTATTCGACTAGCTGCAAGTGTTGGTGGAGATTATTTTGATCGGTCATCGGGAACTTGGAAAACTGTCATGGGTCCCAATGAGCTTGAGCTTCCGAAGCTTTTCCACGACATGATTCACATAGACGGTTCGATGTCCACAGATCTTTTGGGATTGAGTGGATCAGCTGTAAACACGCTGTTCTTGCAAGGTGGAGTGGCCATGCAGATTGCCAGTGATTCCATGCGAAGTCAGATTGTTGCTGGAGTTCCAGAATTTGAATGGATTTCAATGCCTGCTCCGATAGGCATCTCAGCAAAGCAGGCTAACAACTCTCAGACCATGTCCATTGCGGGCTCTTCGGCTCACCCCGAGGCTTCCATGGAGTTCATCGAGTTCGCACTCAATGCTCAGAACCAGGTCAAGCTAGCTCTGGGCGACTGGTTGATTCCAACCTCTACCGGCGCAGTTGAAAGTGCAGAGCTTGCGGCAGCGGGTAATTTCTGGGACGTGTCATTGGCTTTAGCCAAGAACCTGGACTTTGCTGCCTGGCAGGATCTTTCGACATACGGAGAATGGCGAAGTGAGACCGCACCAGCCTGGTTCGATTACCTCAATGGTGATTCCACGTTGGCGGAATTCGCCAGTCGCGTTCAACAGCTGGGTGACCCAGCACTAGCAAGAGCAAACTAATAGAGGAGCCTTGGGCTCGAAGGAAAGAAAATGAATCAACTATCTACAAAAAATCGAGCCCAGGGCTCCATTGCTGGACTCTCTATTGGTGACGCACTTGGAAGGCCAGTGGAGGGGCTTTTACCAAGGGAAATACAAGAGAAATGGGGGCGGGTTGAGGGCTATGTGTCCGATGACCCGCTGGGCAGTGACGACACGGAATACGCACTACTGACTGCTTTGGCTTTGATTACTTACCCAAAGAGCTTCAACGCTGAGAATATTGCTCAGCTTTGGGTCGAGAAGGTTTGTAATCAAAAAGGCGGCTTCGGCGGTGGCGGTTTCAGTGAGATGCTGGCCATCCGCAACCTTTCTAGGGGGCTCAAGCCCCCTAGAAGTGGTCAGCACTCGCATGCTTGGAGTGATGGTTTGGCGATGCGTGTGGCTCCAATAGGAGTAGTGGCTGCAGGTGATCCAAAACACGCGGCGGCCCTGACTCTTCAGGATGGCTTAGTCAGCCACTCCGAAGAGGGGATTTATGCGGGGCAAGCCATAGCCGCTGCTGTGGCCAGTGCGATGGGAGGAAACTCCATTGACAAAATTTTTAGCGATGCGCTTTCTGTCGTGGAACCAGACTCTTGGACCGCAAGGCTCATGAAAAAAGCGGACCACCTAGTCTCCACATCCAACAACTGGGCCGATCTAGCTGTTCGGGCTGGCGATGAGCTCACTTGTCTGGATTACTACTGGGCTGATCTAGCTCCAGAAGCAGTATCGCTGAGCTTTGTCGCATTTCTCGGGGGAGAAGGAAATTTTTCCACCAGCGTCCTGAACGCTGTAAACCTGGGTCGAGATGCAGACACAATTGCGGCCATGACGGCCGGAATCGTTGGTGCGATGACCGGTCTTGATGGCATACCCGAAGAGTGGTTGCCGGCGGTGGCAGAGGCGCCAGGTATATGTTTACAAGCCACAAAAGGAATGAACCCGCTAGACATAGCGGAGTCGCTGGCTGAATTAGCAAGTAATGGAGTGTCAATCTAATGGATCAGAATCTAAAAGCCGTGCAAGGACTGCGAGGCTTGGTTCGCGGGGATTCAATGAACTGGGCCGCAGCTCGCCAAAGATTAAATTTGGTCCCTCCTAAACGAAGAATGCGGATGCGATATCTCGACAGTTTTGCCGAGGAGCGCTCGCAGTCCACATTGCCAGTTCCTTACTTGCATTCAACACACGAATCAGTCCTCGACCCCTTGGGTCCGGCAGATGTGACAGAGTGGTTCACTGCTTCATTGCTGAGTGCGGCCCGAATGAATCTGAGTTTAGAAACTGCGGGTAAACATGAGCTCTGGAAAGATTTAGTGGCTACTCGGGCTCTTAATCCCGCGGAGGTTAGGGGGCGACTGGGAACGACAATCGCCCTAGAGACTCTTGCAAATAAGGGCTTTGATGGAACAAGCGGTAAAGACAATCCACACTATTTTGATGACCTGGCTCTCGTGCGGGCGGTAGCGGTGGCCTTTTGTTGCGGCAATAAGTCTGACCTCAGCGAAAAAATAATCGAAGAGGTGGGTCTAACCGCCAGCGGCGACGGTCTTAGCGGCGCGGTGGCTTTTGGTCACTTGTTTTTTGACATCTTGACCGGGACAAGCGTCGATGACGCGCTGGACAGTTTGGTTGTTGGGTTGGCCGAGGACACTTGGCCTCGCGGAGTACTCGAACAGGCTCTAAATCTCGTGCCCGAAGCGAATTCAGTAGACGAGCTGGCCTTTGCGTTGGAAAGGGACATCGCGGACCACGTTTACAGCTACCAGGTTTCAGTGCCGGAAACCTTGGCAATGGTCTGCGCTCATTTGAAATTTGCCAGCAGTCGAGATCAACTTATTGCTGCCGGAATTCTTCATTCTTCTCGGGCTGAAGTAATGGCTCCTCTGATTTGGTCTTTGGCCGGTCTAATATTTGGCGGATTCCCAGACAAAGCTCGTGATCTGCAGGGGCTCTCCATCAAGGCCGTGAAGGGCATAAACCCAGAACATATTTTGGGGGATATAACTACTCGTATTGGAACTGAAATCTCATGACAGCAAATCTAAGCAAGACCAAAAACCGTGCCGTGTTGCCGACAATTGAAAGCCGAGTAATTGGCTCAGTGGTCTGTGCTGCGGTAGGTGATGCAATTGGGGGCGCAACTGAGGGTTGGTCCCATGATGCAGTAATGGAGCATTGGGGAGGATTCGTAACCGGTCCTGCCCCAATGCGCAAACAAAAAACCATTTCCCCACTGCTAGAGAGGGGAAACGGTAGGTTTACCGATGACACCCTTATGACACATCTGATGATCGAGACAATCGCAGAACTGGGCCGGCACATTGACGCATTTGATCTGGCGGATGTGTTCGTTCCGAAAATGGCTTTCGACACCCGATGGATACCCGAACTCCAAGTCGAGGGTAATGTTTTGAGTCGAGTATTTCTTGCGGAAAAATACTTAGTTTTGAAGCTTTGGTCGGTAAAAACTGATCCGAGAGAAGCAGGTGTGGGAAATGCAGTCAACTGTGGCGCCGCTATGTACGCCTCACCAGTTGGTCTAATTAACGCGGGTAGACCGGAGCGAGCTTACGATGAGGCAATTAGCGTGTTTGGCGCCCATCAGTCATCCTATGGCCGAGAGTCTGCAGGAGTGCTCGCAGCTTGCGTGGCTGAGGCCGCCAGCCCACAGGGTAGTTCTGTGGAAAAGGTGTTGCAGGTAGCTCAAGAACTAGCTAAGGACGGAACTAGGGATGCGATTTTCTCGGTTTTAGAGGCCGCTAACGATTTTGAGGACTGGCGAGAAGCGGTGACTTCTGGAAAAATACGTCAGGCCATAGCCCCATTTGACACGGTTGGGGAAAAGTACCGGGACCCTGAAATGGGAGCAAAAATGCCGAGTCGAACTAAGTCAATCGAGGAACTGCCAGTGGCTCTTGCCATGTTGAGCATCTCTGGAGGAAACCCCAGAGAGACAATTTTAGGCGGAACAAATTACGGTCGGGATGCGGATTCGATTGCATCGATGGGAGGCGCCATCGCTGGCGCCTTGGGCGGTATTGACTCAATTCCGATGGATTGGGCGGATTTTGTTGAAGAGGCGAGTCAAACCAGCATTTTTGAGCCGGGGAGAAAATTGGCGGAAGCGACGGTCAGAATTGCTCAAGGGGATTTGGCAAAACTGAGGAGCGAGCTGGACTCAATTACGGGAGTGCTTTCATCGCATGGCTAAAAATCCGCCAATTTGGATCATCGGCAGCGCAAACTGCGATTATTCGATCTTCGCGGCAACTTTACCCAATATCGGCGAAACCGTTTTTGGCACATCGGTTATCAAGGCTTCAGGTGGAAAAGGTCTAAATCAGGCCGTTGCGGTTATGCGTGCCGGGGGCCAAGTGCAATTTTATTTCGCTCTAGGTCAAGACGATGATGGTGAATTCATCTCCGATTCTTTGACTGAGCTGAATTTGCCATATTCGGCAGTTTTGGACGAAAAGCTAAATACCGGTTGCGCATATATCTTGGTTGACAACAAAGGGGAAAATCAGATTGTCGTAGTCCCTGGAGCAAATTTTTCTAACAAATTATCTGAACATAATTTTGCCGGCCCAGCTGGGTGGCTCGTTCTTCAGCTTGAAATTGGGCAACTAAATAACGCGGCTCTTGTAGCTAAAGCCAAGCAGGCTGGTTGGAAAATCGTATTGACCCCTGCCCCATCATCGGAGTTCGACCGGGAGTTGCTAGCGAGTATTGATGTGCTCACGCTGAATCAGTCGGAGTCGGCGCAAATATCGGGTCTGGACAACCTGGAGGAAGCGGGGAAATCGCTCTCTTCTAAAGTAGAGACGGTCTTTATCACCCAGGGTTCCTCAGGTGTGACAGTATTTCAATCAGGCCAGTTGTTGGGCCACATCGCAGCTCTAAGAGTAAATGCGACTGACGCAACCGGTGCCGGGGACACTTTTTGCGGCTATGTTGTGACAGCTCTCGCTCAAGGCTTTGATGCCTTGTTGGCCGCAAGGTTAGCCTCTGTAGCGGCCGGTATGTCAGTTCAACACCTAGGTGCTGTGAGTTCGATTCCAATGCGCGCTGAGGTCGAGGCACTGATGGGATTCCAAGAGGATTAGCCAAGAGTGCGCCGCTATCTATTTGGGAGAGGACTTTAAGTGCGAGTCATATCTTCGGATGTTCTGCCGCACTGAGTGCGCGGGGATTAGCGTGTGGGTTTTTAGGAACGGTCCAAGAAACAGCGCTATCTGGAGGATGAGTCTTGAGTTGGCTAGCGGCATTTGAGCGAATACCGAAATGGCCTTTATGTCCGGGTGCGTTTCTGCGAAACCACCTCAGAGTCTTTGGTAACACCTGGATTTTCCCATGGTTCTCTCCGCCTCCAAGATGCCGGCAGACATCGCGGAGGATGGCGGCGCAGCTATCCGATAGTCTCTGAAAGTCAGTCGCCTCCAAGACAAATAGCCGGGGTCACTGATTTTTTCGCAGACATTAATGTTCCGGCGGTTTTTCGCAAATCCATAGTTTCGGTTGATTCCAGTCAGCAGGTGATGAGTGCGACCGTTGAGATGTTTGGTGGTGCTCTTTTTGTTCACTCCCTCTCGCTACCCGATAATCCCGTGCCGATATATTTGGCACTGTTTCAGACTGTTTTGCTATAACTCTTGGGTTAGCGCTCAACGGCTAATCGGTGTTTCTCTATGAGTGGGTCAGTAATCTCTAGCAAGGGTTCAGCCCTCGCCATCGGATTGCGATATCGGTATTTGGTAACTTGTAACCGGCTGCAAAAGTTTTCCTGCAATTAATACGGGTGCACACGGCGAACGGCACTATTGGGGTGGCGGGCGCCTCAGGCAATAGCAATGCATTTTAGCTCAACGGGTAGACCGAAAGTCTTCTTGTATCTTGGTCGTAGGGCTGATTTATTCTGAAGTGGCCAATTGTTTGGGAAGTTAGCCAGCTTTTTATAAACCCCAGTTACTTATCGCGAACGCTGCCTTGAGCGCTGACCCGGAGCCGCAGGCCTTTGGCCATTGCCTGTTGGTCTGGCTGTGCGACCTGCGTTCGATGCTGGCCTAGCGGCACGCTCACCAACTGGCTTGGCGGCACTGTTGGCCTGTCTGGAGTCCGCACTTCTCGCACTGGACTGAGAAGCGGAGCCCTGCTCGCGCTGATTACGCTTGCGCTGGGCATTTTGACCGCTTGACTTGCCGCCACCTTGAGCTGGCTTGGCAACTGGCTCAGGCTTCACATAGGGCGCAACTTCGCCAATTAGTGCGACAACCAACGGGGAGCTTGCTGTCACCCTGGTTGGCACAACCGAGATCTTGGCTTTGCGAAGTAGGTCCGCTAGGTCATTGCGCTGAGTTGGTAGCGAAATTGTTACCACATCGCCGGCGGCTCCGGCTCTGGCAGTTCGGCCCGAGCGGTGAAG
>Ga0136588_1000567_pt1 | contig 13375 bp, 12 predicted proteins | sample AntRauMFilla1564_FD_104782 | JGI IMG/M metagenome (GOLD analysis project Ga0136588, IMG submission 104782) | Saline lake microbial communities from Rauer Islands, Antarctica - Metagenome Filla 1 #564 | ecosystem: Environmental > Aquatic > Non-marine Saline and Alkaline > Saline | place... | reverse complement strand
GCAGCACACGCCGCCGGCGTCCCACTCAAGCAGTCTGCCGCCTGGTTTGCTGAGTTGTCTGGTATCCCGATTATTGGTGTGACTGGCACCCGGGGCAAAAGCACCGTCACTCACATGATCCATCATTGTCTGTCGCAGGTCACAGGCGAAGAGGTCTTGCTTGGTGGCAATGTGCGCGGTCTGTCCAATCTGCAATTACTCAACCAAGTGCAGCAAGACTCTCTGTGCGTGATGGAGCTGGACAGCTGGCAGTTGCAAGGTTGGGGTTGGTCGGCGATGTCACCCCAGGTGGCTGTGTTTACTAACTTTATGGAAGATCATCTTAACTATTACCAGGCGGAAGACATGACCAAAGAAGAGGGGATGGAACTATATTTTGCTGACAAAGCTAATATCTTTCGCCACCAAGAAGAGAGTGGCGTGCTGGTGACCACGCCCGAGGTGTTTGCGCGCGCCCAGACTCTGACTGGTGTTACGCTTGGTCAACAGGTGGTACTAGCTGATGCGTCAATCATTCCTGAGGACACCTTGCTTTCTATGCCAGGTGAGCATAACCGTCAAAACGCTGCGTTGGCGACCGAAGCATTACGAGCGCTAAGTCTGACCGAGGAAGAGATCTGGTCGGCCTTGGCTAGCTTTCCGGGGGTTGAAGGGCGATTGCAGTACGTCGGTGCGCACGACCAAGTGGCCATCTACAATGACAACAACGCCACCACGCCCGCAGCGGTAGTGCGCGCACTTGAGGCAGTGGGTGACACAGATAAGAGAAACATCATTCTGATCGCTGGTGGTGCTGACAAACATATTGACCCAGCCGAGCTGTTGGCCACCATCCCGCAGTATTGCAAACAGGTGGTGTTGCTCACGGGTACTGGCACCGACACCATCAAAGACCGGATTGATACGGTCCAGGTGGTCGATAGTGTAGCAGCAGCAGTCGAAGCTGGCTTGGCTACAGCCAAGCCAGGCGATGTTTTACTGTTCTCACCCGGCTACGCGTCGTTTGGAATGTTCAAAAACGAGTACGAACGTAACGATGCGTTTTTAGCAGCGGTTAATCAACAATTAGATGAACAATAAATTCTATCAGTATTCATTACCTCAACCATTTCATGTTTCGGTTGGGGCAGTTTTGTTTAATGAAAAGTACGAGATATGTATCCATCATTTTTTCAAAAAAGACGTGCCGGAAAAGTTACACTTCTTGGGTGATTACTTGGATGAGGTGTATCACTTGATGCGAGAGTCACTTGAAGGAAATGAGTCGATACATGATGCAGTATTGCGAGGTGTCCAAGAAGAGTTCGGTGCTACTGGTATCGTGGACAAATATCTTGGTTCTAAAATTGACATGATTACCAGTCCAACAAAACCACACCCTGACGAAGGTTCGACCTTCGTCAGGGTGTGGTAAACTGTGGGCATGTCTTTTAGGATAACTGCGACCCCGGGGGAGTATTATCATGTGTTCAATCGTGGAGTTGAAAAACGGATCATTTTTTCTGATGAGTATGATTATCAGCGGTTTCTAATTCTAATGTTTTTAACAAATGATGTGGCTGCTGTCGATACCAAAAACACATTTCGTAATGCGGCCTTGCCTGAAATCTTAAACCAGGAACGAAATCCTATCGTGAAGATTCAAGCTTTTTCTCTCCTTCCCAACCACTACCATCTGCTACTTTCTCCTGTGGTTGAGGGCGGGGTTGCACTTTTTATGCAAAAATTAGCTACTGGTTATACAATGTATTTTAATACCAAGCATGATCGTGCAGGAGCTTTATTTCAAGGTAAATATAAAATAAAACACGCAGCAGAAGATCTATACTTGAAATACTTGTTCGAGTACATACACTTAAATATCGTACGAGAAAGGTTTGATGTTTCAACCGCATTGAACGCAGAACAATTACTGACCGAAGCAGAGGACTATTTGTGGTCGAGTTTGTCTGTGTACAAAGGTGCAACCAAACAAATACTAGGACGCTCAGTTGTAGATTTACAATTATTTCAAGATTTATTTAGTGATTACGGTGCACATAAAAAATTATTAAGGGGATGGAAGTCACACGAACCAAGCCTGGAGTAACTATGACGAAGGTCGAACCTTCGTCAGGGAAATTTTGTATAGAAAAACGCGGCTTGTGAAAGCCGCGTTTGTTTTTTAGGTCACAACCAGTACCGTGTTGGCTGTGACTCGAAGCTCTTGTTCATTGGCAGAACGGCGATGGCTTGCCAAACCAGGACCACGATAGGTATTGAGACCGTCATGAGTGATTTGTGTTTCATCCAATCCAGCTGCCATTAGTTGCCAAGTGATAACTTTGACCATGTCGAGCGCGAGGGTGTCGACGTCCGCAAACACGTCAGCGCCAAACTCGTCAAGATAAGGTAAGGCTTTGGCTCGAATGCTGTCATTGTCGTCATGTTTGAAGTCAATGCCAGCGATAGCTCCGGTGATATAGACTTCAAGTTGATCGATATCCTGATCATTGGTGGCGATGAGGTCGAGCAGTTTGGTGATGATATTTCTGCCGTCGACCGGCTCTCCCGCAGGTCGTCCACAATGCACTAGCCCTACTATGCCAGTGCGTTTGTTGCACATAATAACTGACGGACAGTCAGCGGTTTGAAAAAAGGCTGCACTATTGGTTTGTTCCAGAATTATTCCATCGGCCGCTGTCCAGTGTTCTCCGGTTTGTTCAGTGTTGACGATATGCTGGTATCCAGGGCTGCTATGGCCAGGGGCGGCTTGCAGTAGATGAATACGATCTGGTTGCGCTCCAAGCCTTATGGCGTTGTCCCGAGCATAAGCATGACCACCTCTATGTAGTCTGGTCTCTGCCTGAGCATGAATTAGTATCTGTGGTTGTCGTCCAAGCAGCATAACTGTGCAAAGAGACATCTCTTTACATATTTCTAATGGCATGACAGTTCCTTTTTGTGAACGTTTCTCTGTTTTCCATAATATGCTACGCTTCTGCATATGACAAGTGCTTCTCGCAAAACCAACATTACATTAGAACAAATCAATACCATCCACTTTGTTGGGATTGGTGGGATTGGGATGTCGGCGTTGGCGCGGCACTTTGTGGCGGAGAAAAAAGTGGTGCGTGGATCTGATCGCGAGTTGACCGACCTGACCAAAACGTTGTCAGCTGAAGGAGTGCAGGTGTGTTGTCCGCAGACGGCAGAAAACATAGCACCTGACACCCAGTTGGTGATTTATACCGAAGCTGTGACCAAGGGAAGTGACGGTTGGGCTGAACTAGAAGAAGCGCGCAAGAAAAAGATTCCTTGTGTTAACTATTTTGAAGCGCTGGGGTTAGCGATGAACCCGTACTACCTGATCGCGGTGGCTGGTACACACGGCAAGACGACTACTACTGCCATGCTGACCGATATTTTTGCGGCGGCTCAAAAAGACCCGACTGCCGTTATCGGCTCGCTACGGGCCAAAACCAAAACCAACTATCGAGCAGGTAAAAGCAAGTACGCGATTGTTGAGGCTTGTGAGTACAAACGAGACTTTTTATTCTTACGTCCCGAGATACTCGTGATTACCAACATCGAGCTTGACCATGTCGACTACTACACATCGTTGGCTGACGTGCAAGATGCCTTTAGGACACTCGTGTCACAGGTGTCACAGTCGGGTGTGGTGGTGTGCGACACCAAAGACCCTAACGTGATACCAGTTATCGAGGGCGCTGCTTGTAAGGTAGTTGATTACACCGAGTTTATCGACCTGCAGCTGGCGCTCAAGCAACCTGGCCTGCACAACAAGCTAAACGCCGCCGCCGCCATCACCGCCGCCATGCAGGAAAAAATCAACCGCAACGACGCGTCACAGACACTCACCCAATTTGCAGGTACCTGGCGCCGGTACGAATACAAAGGGGAGCTTAACGGTGTGCCGGTGTACGACGACTACGCTCATCACCCAACAGCCATCAAGATGACTATCGACGCCACCCGCGAGCTGTACCCTGACAAGCGGATTGTTGTGGTCTTCAAGCCGCATACCTACAGCCGCACCGCCGCGTTGTTTGATCAGTTTGCCAAATCATTCGCCGGGGCTGATCAGGTCATGTTGCTGCCGATTTATGGCGCCCGAGAAGAAAACGTCACCGGTGTCACCAGTCGCGAGTTGGCAGTCAAGACGCTTGAATACGTACCAGGCGCACAGTACTTTGATAGTCATGAGTCGCTACAAGCACACTTACGTTCGCACCTGTCACCGGGCGATGTGTTGGTGGTTATGGGTGCGGGTGATGTGACCAAGGTAGCGGATTGTTTGACAAAATAATAGATTGCTATAGGATTATTTACAAATAAATTTGTAATTTCAACAGAGGGGAGGTGTGAAGTGCAGAAAGTTATTGTGCTCTTTGCATTGGCAAATGATGTCAAAGGTGAAAAAGTTTGGTTAGATATTGGGCCAAACAGTAAAAAGCGAATTGACGACCTGATTGCAGCGGTCCCAGTCCCAGACGACTGTACGCTAGTGGTTATGTTTGCGGCGGGAACAGACGCCGCTCATGGACTGGGTAAAAGTATGGCTGAACTTTGCGCAGCTTACTTTGATGCAAAGTATGCACGTAGTAAGGCGCTCGTGTTAGTCAATACATCTAACAAAACTGTCTGGGGAACTGACTCAGAAATAATCTGGGGAGTTGGTGAAGTGGTAAAAATGTGCTGCTCGGGCGAGTACCAGGTGGAGTTTTATTTCGGTACGCAGCGGCGACATATGCCACGGGTAAAATGGATCGTCAAAAAAAGATTTCCATCAGTTCGGGCACACTTTGTCGTTACCAACCAGACAAAAGAGATTCCCTGGTGGCGTGAAGCAGTTTCTTGGGCCAAGCTATACCTTGGCGATGGAGTTATCGGGACACTCGTCCAAAAGCTCAGACGCTCAGTTCCAGACTCGTTTAGTCGAGGATAACATTGTAAGGCGCGGACTAATCATCCGCGCCTTTTCTTTTGCCTCACCAAATGCTACCGTTTGCTTATGACTGAAACTGGAAAACTATCTATTGTTGCGACTCCTATTGGCAACCTTGAGGACATGACACACCGGGCGGTGCGGACGTTGATGGAGTCTGATTATATCTTGTGTGAAGATACCCGAGTGACAGGCATTCTCAAACAGCGATACAAAATCGACACACCACTGAAACGCTATGACGCGCATGCAAGCGACCAGACGCATGTTCAGATTATTGCTGACTTGGAAGCAGGGAGACATGTGTCACTGGTCAGCGACGCGGGTACACCTGGCGTCAGTGACCCGGGGGTGTTGCTGGTGCAGCAAGCGCGCGCCGCTGGGGTGCTGATCGAAGCGATCCCGGGGCCGTCGGCGGTGACCACGGCATTGTCTATTGCTGGGATTGCTGGTAACCAATTCACCTTCCTAGGTTTTGTCCCACAGAAAAAAGGTCGTGAGACATTTTTCAAAGAGATTGACCGGTGTGTGCAACCAGCCGTGTGTTTTGAATCGACCCATCGGATTGTTAAAGCGCTTGAACAACTAGCTCAATTACAACCAACTGTCACAGTGTACCTAGGGCGAGAGCTGACCAAGCTGCACGAAGAACTACTGGTAGGCACCGCGGCACAGCTACTGGAGACACTTACTGACACACCTGTAAAACAAAAAGGGGAGTTTGTCATGATTGTGGATAGTCGACCCTGAGTTATACTCTGACTATATATGCGTAAAGCAACTCTGATCGGTCTATGTGGTTTGATATTGATGGTACTACCGTTTATGGGCGTACCTGAGTCGTGGAAAGTCTACGCCACAGCTACGTTGGGTGGACTGTTGGTGTTGTTGGGGTACTTGTGTCTGCGTGACTACATTCATGGAACTGAGGACTTGGGCAACGGCGAGCGAGGTAACGACTCTTACGTTGAAACAACTAGCTCGTTGTTCAAATAATTGCGCTACAATAGCTAAATGAAATGGTTATCCACGTTGATTATAAGTGGTGCAGTACTGGTGGCTGTGATGCAGTTTATACCGTTATCAATCTTTGATGTCGACACACTACAGACAGTACAAAGTAACCAGTCAGCACCCACAGTAACCAATCAGGCCGACTTGATTGCGACCACTGAACCGCACACAGAGGTCGACAGTCGGAGGGTGGTCACTCACGTTCCTATCCCTGATGCGGTACGGTCAATCTACATGTCAGCCTGCGTGGCGGGGACACCATCGTTTCGTGATCGACTGGTGACCCTGATCAACGAAACAGAATTAAACGCCGTGATGATCGATATCAAAGATTATTCTGGCACTATTTCCTTTCGACCGGAAGGGGCGTCGTGGTTGCCAGCCTGGGAGGGGGCCTCGTGTGGTGCTCGCGACATGCGCGAGTTTATTGCCAGTCTTCACGCACAAGGTATATTTGTGATCGGTCGGATTACGGTGTTCCAAGATCCATTTTACGCGCCGCAACACCCTGACTTGGCAGTGCAACAGTCTGACCAACAAACCGTGTGGCGCGATGGTAAAGGGTTGGCATTTGTCGACGTGGCCGCCAAGCCGTACTGGGATCATATCGTTGAACTGGCAGTTGAGTCGTACAACGTTGGGTTCGATGAGTTGAACTTTGACTACGTTCGGTACCCTTCAGACGGCAACATGCAAGATATCTATTTTCCGCAAAGTACGCTTGGTCAGTATGGTGCAGACAAAGCCGCTAACCTGGAAGCCTTTTTTGCTTATCTTAAAGAACAACTCGATGACGAGTCTGCTTTTGCTGCAGTGCGGCACGAACACACGGGACGAGAAAAAAGTATTCCCTGGACCTCGGCTGACTTGTTTGGTATGACAGCCAGTAATTATGACGACCTGTCGATCGGACAGGTGCAGGAGCGAGCCGTGCCGTATTTCGACTTTATCGCACCGATGGTGTACCCGTCACACTACCCCCACGGGTTCCTTAATGGTCGCAACCCCAATGATTTCCCTTATGAAGTAGTGTACAAAGCAATGAGCAGCGGAGTGCAACGGCTGCAAGCTAGCACTACGCCGGTGGTTGGGTTTGCACATACTCGAATTGGCACTAGTACACCAGCAGTCTTTAGCAAGCCGGTATTTGGCCCAGACAAGTTACGCACTTGGATACAAGACTTTGATTATGGTGGAGACTATGACGCGGCCGACGTCCGAGCGCAGATTCAGGCTAGTTATGATGCTGGGGTAACTAGTTGGATGATCTGGGCACCCAGCAATCGGTATACCAGGGCGGCGCTGCTTGACGATGTGCAGTAGGTGTTTTTGTTACGCGGTGTGAGCTACTGGACTCTTGGCGGTAGCGTCAAGGTATGATTAGTCTAATGTTTCAGAAACCGCCAGACACACTCCAACTGATCGTCCACGAATCTGACCAGCCGACGCTGAGCAAGGGTGCGCTGATACCGTTCAAACCGGCCGCTGTCCAAGGGCGACCAACCCAGGCGCTGACTATTCCTCTACAAGCAGTCGCTTTGGTAGGAGTATTGCTGCTGGTACTACTGGGTGCGGCTGGGACAGTTGGGTATAACACACTGCTACGATCAAGTCAGGTAGCGTCACCGGTGGTGACTATTATTGACCCGGTAACCCTGAGTGTCGCTTCGTTTGACTATGGTCCGCAGGCTGCGCTCGCACAAACGTCCTTTTTTGAAGAAACCAGGAATGCATTTATTACGGATGCTCTGACGTTTGTTGAGGTCGACTTGCCACGAAAGCAGTTGCGTTATTTTGCTGACGGAGTGATGGATTTTAGTGCGCCAATCATTGCTACACCAACGACTGATTCGTGGTGGAACGTTGAGGCTGGGTTGTACCAAGTCAGCGACAAGTCAGACCAATTTTTCTCGAACCTGGCCCAGACCATTATGCCGTGGACAATTACATTCCAAGAAAACTTTATGATCCATGGTGAACCACACGGCCCAGATGGTGTCGTTGTGCCACAAACTACTGCCGGGGGCGTCAGGCTGGCAACGGACGACGCCCAGCGATTATACGAATTAGTCGCCACTGACATCCCGGTACTGGTTCATGTTAGTGGCGCGTCGGCAGACCCATTTGTGTACAAGCCGTCAGTACCCGACATCAGTACACCCCATTATTTTATTGCTGATCTGGACAACAACGCGTTGTTGGCCGCTAACGACATCACGGTCGTGGTGCCAATTGCTTCTATCACCAAACTGATGACAGCCGTGGTAGCAGCCGAAGAATTATCGCTCGATAAGCGGGTAGCTGTCTCATCACCGAGTTTTGTAACCTCGATGATCCCCAGGCTAGCAGAACGCAGTAGTGTGTCTATGTACAGCCTGCTGCAGTTGTTGCTGGTTGAGTCCTCCAATGAAGCCGCCGAAGCGATCGCTGCCCAGCTGGGACGTGACGAGTTCATAGACGCGATGAACGCCAAAGCGCGGCAGTTAGGAATGCTCAACACTATTTTTACTGACCCGTCTGGTCTAAGTGCCGGCAACGTTTCGACGGTTGGTGATCTATATCGACTGGCACAGCATATTGACCAGAATCGGAGTTTTATTTTTGATATCACTCGCGATGTCAATTTGCCCAGCGCCTATGTCGGCGGTGACTTTGCTGGACTGATTAATTTTAACGAGATAGAAGACGTCACAGGATTTGTCGGTGGCAAGATCGGTGAAACCAACGCTGCTGGGCAGACTTCTTTGTCTTTACATGAGTTGCAAATAGACGGCGCAACTAGAACTGTGGTGGTTATTGTGTTGGGGTCAACTGGTCGCACAGCTGATGTGCAGACGCTGGTGACATTTGTAGAAGACCGCTTTGGCGAGTAGTGCTATACTCAAATTATCTATGAGCGGCTACGATCCAGAAAAAATTACTTTTTTTGCCAAGACTGACACTCGCGGTCAGCAGATACCGTTTGGGATCAAGGCCAAAGACCGTCAACGTCACATGTACGTCATCGGCAAAACGGGCATGGGCAAGTCGACCCTACTTGAAAACATGGCCGCCCAGGACATCATAAATGGGGAAGGGATGGCCTTTATCGACCCGCACGGCTCGGCGATCGAAGTGTTGCTTGACTATATCCCCGAGGATCGCCTGGACGACGTGGTGTACTTTGCGCCGTTTGATATGGAAAACCCAGTGGCGTTTAACATTATGGAAGACGTGGGCGAAGACACCCGCCACTTGGTTGTGTCAGGTTTGATGTCTACGTTCAAGAAGATTTGGGAAGACGCCTGGTCGGCTCGGATGGAGTACATTTTGACCAACGCCCTGTTGGCGTTGATCGAGTACCCCGACACGACCCTGCTGTCGGTTAACCGTATGCTGGCTGACAAAGCCTACCGTGACAAAGTCATCGCCAACGTCAAAGACCCGGCGGTGAAGGCGTACTGGATTGACGAGTTTAACAACTACACCGAAAGGTTTGCCGCCGAAGCTTTGCCTGCGATCCAAAACAAAATCGGCCAGTTCACCGGCAACCCCTTGATCCGTAACATTATCGGTCAGCCCAAGTCGTCGTTTGACGTCCGCAAGATGATGGATGAAAAAAAGATTCTGCTGATCAACCTGTCCAAAGGGTTGGTAGGTGAGACCAACGCTGACCTGATCGGCTCGATGCTGATCACCAAGATTTACTTGGCAGCTATGAGTCGAGCCGAGCTGCCGCCCGAGCAGATGAAGCAAATGCCAAACTTTTATTTCTACGTGGATGAGTTTCAAAGCTTTGCCAACTCAACGTTTGCCAACATTTTGTCTGAGGCCCGTAAGTACCACCTGAACCTGATCATTGCGCACCAGTACGTGGCGCAGATGGAGGAGAAGATCCGCGACGCGGTGTTTGGGAACGTCGGGACAACGGTAGCTTTCAGGACAGGTCCGTTTGATGCTGAGGTGCTCGAGACAGTCTTTGCTCCCCAGTTCGAGGCCGTTGACTTGGTGAACTTGGGTATGTACCAAATATGTTTAACACTAATGATCGACGGAGTAGGGTCGACACCGTTTTCGGCGGTGACACTACCACCAGTGACCACGCCGTCGGTGTCTCACAAACAAATGGCTATCAAACGTAGTCAGACCAACTATGGCCGACCACGTAAAGCGGTCGAGCAAGCGGTGGTGGACTCGCACGCACCGGTCGAACGGATGGAAACGGCGGTTGAGAAAGGCAGTGGTAACAAAGGTGGCTTTGCCAAACCAAGTGCCTTTTTCAAAGTAGGCAACGACAAAAAGCCAGGCAAACCAAAATCGTCTCCCCACACCGGTGGTCAAGCGGCCAGTGCTAGTGCCAGTGGTGGGTCCGCCAATCAAACCAGGCAGCAGGCAGCAGTAAGAGAATCACAAACTCGACCAAAACAAGATGGTGGGGCCGAGCCAGTCAAACAGCCGTCAAGCCACACGCCAAAAGAGGAGCATAGGCGTCAGGCGAGTCAGCCTAGCAAAAACGCCGACGATCTGCGGGCGATCTTGGCCCAGATGACGGCTGACACCAAGTCAGAGGTTTCAAAAAATACCAATCATCAAACGTCGAGTCCGGCACAGCCAGACAGACAGCCACCGGCTAAGCGAACACAGCCATCCTTGCCGCGAGAATCCCAACCAGTGCGTACGCAAGCGACAGGTCGACCAAAAACAGACAGTCTCAAGTCCGCCCTGTCTGCTTTAACTAAAGACTCAGCAACGGAGACGAAGTCTGTTGAAGTCAGACAGTCTGACCATTCACCTATCGGCGGCAACCGCCAGCCAGCTTTTGAGACTGCCGAACAGGCAGCGCAACCAGACATAAACACGGTTAAAAACTTGCTGCGTAGCAGTGGTAAAGAGCGACCGCCAGGTACTCGATAGCCTATGCGTTTAGCTTTGCTGGGTAGTATTCTTTTTCTGCCACAGCTTTGCCTTGCGTCTGTTTATATATCGGAAGTTGCTTGGATGGGGAGCAGTGACTCGCCCAATCATGAGTGGATCGAGCTACACAACCCAGGTTCAGCTACCAACGTCGACGGGTGGATCTTGCACGACGAGAACTCTTTGACTATTGAGCTGACTGGCACTATGCCAGCTGGTCAGTATGTGGTGCTCGAGCGTACTAGTGACGCCTCGGCGTCTGGTGCAGCTTTTTTGTTGTACACTGGGGCGCTTGGTAACGGGGGTGCAACGTTGGTGTTGCGTGATGCTCAGGGCAACGTGGTTGACCAAGTCGCCGGTGGTAGTAACTGGGAAAATGTCGGCGGTGACAATGCTACCAAAGACACCGCGCAGCGGTCAGACGGGTTGTGGCGTACAGCACCGGGCACACCTGGTCGACCAGCAACTACTGCTGGTCAAACGACTACAGCTACGGATTCGACAGGTACTGAAACTTCTTCTAGTTTGAAGGCTACTGCCCAACGGACATCAGTACCCGAGCGTCAGCTGACCCTGCCAGGTATCACATTGCAATTAGAGTTGGTTGCTTCTGCTTACACGCATGCTGGGCAACCAACTCGTTTTACCGTCGAGCCACGTGGTGTGGGTGATACCATCGCAGATTCTCTGTTGTATACCTGGAGTATGGGTAATGGTGAGCAGGTTACTGGAAAAGAAATCGACTACACGTTTGCGTATCCTGGAGAATACGTCGTAGTAGTAGCGGGCGAGTATAAACGACAAACTCAGTTCGCTCGCCATACGATCAGTGTGTCACCAGTGCAATTGCAACTCACCAAGGCATCGGACGGTGGTACTGTCGTTATTCACAACCTGGGTGATCGCGAAATAGATATCGGTGGGTACAGGTTGGTCGGGCAGCGTGAACATACGTTTCCAACTCATACGATTATCTTGCCGCGGGCGCAGGTGCGTGTGCCGGTACCCGTAGCTGATCGTTATGGACGAAACGTAGCGTTGCATGATCAGACCGGGTTGGTAGTAGCGGCGTATGTTCCAGGTGCGATGTTGGCGAGTGTTGGTGCTGCACCAAACTTTGGTAGTCCAGCCACAGTCAGCCAGGTGGTTGTTCAACCAGGTCACGCGGTGGCGGCTACGCCGCCACCGACCCCACCCTCCAACTCTAACTTCGGCTTCGTCACAGACGAACCGCCGCAGACAACACCTTCAGTTACACCACCAGTTGTCAGTCATCCGCCAACTCTCACCACTCAACCAGCGGCTGACACCCCAAACTCTACTCCCTCAATGGTTGCAAATTGGACAGTGTACGCTCTGGTGGCGTTACTTTTCTTTGGTACGCTTGGTGTGTATCTAGTACCAGTCAAACGCGACGACCCGCCTTGGGTCTAAAGTTTGGTGGTATTATGTGTGCATGTCTATACCTAAAGTAATTCATTACGTCTGGGTTGGCCCAGTCCCACTGACTCCATTAGCGCAGCGGTGTATCGCTAGTTGGCAACAGCATCTGCCCGAGTACGAGCTTAAACTTTGGAATGAGGAAAACAGCCCGATGAGCCACCCGTATGTGCAACACATGTACCAGCAAGGAAAGTGGGCCTTTGTGTCCGACTACATCCGCTTTTGGGTGCTAGAAAAGGAGGGGGGTATATATCTCGACACCGATACCGAAGTACTCAAATCATTTGACGACCTGCTGCCACACCAGGCGTTTTTTGGTCAAACCAAGGACGGCGTGACAGCAGCAGGCGTGATCGGCGCCGAGGTCAATCACCCAGCTATCAGTGACATGCTCGCAGTCTACGAATCAGCCACCAAGTACAGCACCACCCACACATCACCAATGGTGGTTTCTGACGTGCTGGCAGCTGGTACTTACGTAGGTGTACGGGTATACGGTTATCAGTACTTCAACCCCTGCGACGATGGCGAACGTTGCACTCCAGACAAACTTGCTCTAGCGTACGCTCGCAACCACTGGGCCGAGTCCTGGGTCTCGTGGCGTCGGACTAGAAAATTACTACGCCGTTTAGGGCTTATGTCTGTAATCAAGCGTTTTGTGTGAGTAATATAGATTGTAATATCAAAGCTCACGAAAGTAGTCATGGTAGTATTCTCGTATGAAAAAAATGCTTAAACTACAGTCAGTACACTTGATTACTACTAGAAAGAAAAAGTAAATATGAGTACATACTACAGTCAACATGGAGAAGACTATATTTTAGAACTTATTTTTTCTGAGTTCATACAGGATCGTCCTGGAGTATTTGTAGAAGTGGGATGTGTGGATGGTCGGAGGTTTAGTAATACGCTCGCATTAGAGGAGTGTGGATGGTCGGGTGTTAATATTGAAGCTCATGCAGATTACATCCCTTTGCTTGCCAAAAACAGACCTGCAAGTCAAGTGGTACATGCAGCTGTGTGTGATCAAGATGGAGGTGAGATAAGTTTTTATGCCGATCGGCGCGGATCGCTTTC
>Ga0136588_1000564_pt1 | contig 13417 bp, 9 predicted proteins | sample AntRauMFilla1564_FD_104782 | JGI IMG/M metagenome (GOLD analysis project Ga0136588, IMG submission 104782) | Saline lake microbial communities from Rauer Islands, Antarctica - Metagenome Filla 1 #564 | ecosystem: Environmental > Aquatic > Non-marine Saline and Alkaline > Saline | place... | reverse complement strand
AGTGATTTTAAAATCGATTTCCCTAAAGGTGAAAACCCAGACGGAGTTTATACATCTTCTGACCTAGGAATAGAAACCGTAGGTGGTTAAGAAACAATAACCTATTATTTGCTATAATAATAAAATAGTAAAGTGAAAATAGGAATCCCAGAATACGAACTTACTTATTTAGGAGAACCGGTTTCGGAAGAAATGCGGGAAGTAACTAAAGACAATCCACAACTGGATTTTTCTATATGGATACTTGATATTATATCATTTAATATAGAAAAAGGATTTTCCACTACAGTAGTGGACATTTCTGAATTTGAATTCATATCAGAAATTTTTAATAATCATATTGTAGGAGACGATATAATAAAATGTAGAGCTTTATTAATTCCGCTTAAGGAAAAAATAAAGGTTAATAATCATAGGGTATTTTTTTATGTTCCTAAAGATTATTTTCTTGGAAGCATGCAAGAAAAAATTGTTACTAGTACCTGCTGTGGATTAGACAATCTAGATATCATAATGGATTGGATATACCCAGAAGGAGGAATTATAGTTAGAGTAGGAAGTGCTTACGGGAATAGAAAAGAAACAATGATTAGGTTTGCTAGTAATTTTAAAAGTTTGTTGAATGAAAGAGTGAGAAATAAAATTATGGTTGTTAATGACGATAGACCTAGTTTATTTTCGGTTAAGGATTTATTAACAGAATTAAGCTTAACTTATAAGATTCCGATAGTATTCAGAACTATTGGACATTATTTCAATCCAGGTTCTCTAACTCACGGAGATGCTCTAGCTTTAAGTATTTCAACATGGAGCAAAAAAAGATTACCCCTAGTAATACATGCGGAACCTATTAATTTCAATCAAAATGGAATTCCGGAGTCTCGGACCATTTCAAATCATTTAAATAAAAGGATCCCAACTTTCAATAAAAATATATGTGTAGCTATAGAAAGTAACTATAAGGAACTTTCTTGCTATAGGTACATTAATGAATACAAATCTCTAAAACCCGTAATTATAGATAGGGTAAAGTCTTAACAACTAAATATTTTAAATTATGTTTATAGCTAAGGAAGTAGTAGAAAATTGTCTATATCTTGATGTAGAAACCGTTGGTATAGAAAAAGATTTCGAAACTCTCCAAGAAAAAAATCCTAGACTTGCAAAACTTTGGGAAAAAAGAGCTGAATATTATATAGCTTCTAAAAAAAGTTATGAGTTTGCATCACCTTCCGCTATATTTAGAGATAGAGCAGGTTTGGAACCAGAATTTTCTAGAATAGTTTGCGTATCTTTCGGAACCTTTGATAAAAATTCCCCTGACGGAATGAAACTTTTTTCCGTTTATGATGAGGAAGAAACTGATTTGTTGAATAAGGTAAATAAAATATTAAATAACGCTCTAGCAAAAAATTGGCAGCTTTGTGGACATAACTTAAAAGCCTTTGATATCCCTTGTATAGGAAAAAGAATGCTTTATAATCGAATAGAACCTTCTTCAAACCTTAGAGTTTATGGAAAAAAACCATGGGAGATTAATTTTTTAGATACTGCAGATATTTTTTCTTTTGGAAGTTGGCAGATGCAAAAGACCCTAAGTTTGGATCTACTCACATGCTCTATGGGAATTCCTTCCCCTAAGGGAAAAATGGACGGATCTTTAGTTTCCCCTTTCTATTATTCAGGAAATATAAAAGATATTGTAAAATATTGTGAGGATGATGTTATAGCAGTAATGAAAGTAATGAAATCCCTTCTATTTTAAATAATACATAAACCACTAGAAGCCGTTTGGATATATAATCTAAACGGCTTTTTTTGTGAGTTATTTAGAAAAAACACTTTCCAGTTGGAAATTACTAAAAGAATCTACCCAATATTATCATGATTCTTTAAATCCTCTTTTTTGGGACGAGGATGAGGACTCTGCTGATTTGGACCCTAGCGTTAGAAAGAAGCTTGTTAGTATAGCTGAGGAATTCTATTCTAAGTATAAAAATATAGCTAAGAATGTTCCAATAGAAGATATTCAATTAACTGGGTCTATAGCTAATTACAATTATACTGATTTTTCTGATCTTGATGTTCATGTCCTTGTCGATTTCGACAAAATAGATGCTCCAAAGAAACTTACAAAGGCAGCTTTTGATGGGATAAGGTTTGTATGGAACGTTAGACATGATATTAGAATAAGAGGTCACGAAGTCGAAGTTTATGTCCAAGATATAAAAGAACCGCATAAGTCCACTGGTTTATATTCCTTATTAAATAATGAATGGATTAAAAAACCAAATCACAAAGAGCCTGATATAAGAGACGAAGATATAGAAAAAAAGTACCTTTCCATTTCCTCAGAAATAGATAGCCTAGAAAGTAAATTAATATCTAGCGAAAAAATTCCTTCGAATGCTAAAGAACTATATGACTTAGCTACTAAGAGAAAAGATAAGATAATGAAGATGAGAAAAGAGGCATTATCTAAAGGAGGAGAGTTTTCTATAGGCAATCTAGCTTTTAAAAAGCTTAGAAATAGTGGATATATAGGGAGACTTATAGACCTTATATCAAAATCCTATGATAGGATATATTCAGAAGAGTAAATAAAATATAGATTATGATATTATTATCGCCCGGAAAGGGCTCATATAAAAAAGGAGAAACTACACCTCTTCTAGCTATTCCGACAGATGCTAGAGGAGAAGAATCCTCATTAGAAGATTTTCAGTGGTGGGCAAAATCTAAAGATTTTCATGAATGGCTAAAGGCAAATCCTAGAGATTGGCAAGCTGAATCTTTATATAATGAAGAATCTAAGGTACTAAATGAAAATAAAATAGTTTCTACCTTAAATGACTTTTACTCTTTTATTAATAAAAATAATGAATCTATAAACGAAGCCGAAGATAAAGGGGAAGAATCTACTAAAGAATTAACTCAAAAAGCGATAAAATTTGGGTTTGCATATAATAGATTAATAGAATCGGGTGATTTAAAAGAAACTTTTACACCCTCTGAAATGGATGACGAAACCGTAGCCCTATTTCTTAACTTCGTTGGTGAAGAAGACGATTCTGATGGGATGGTCGAAAGTCTACAGGCATATAGAGCCAAAGTAATGAAAACTGGATCTGATACTTTTAATTTAATAAATATTGATTATGCGATTCCGTATACTGGAAAAATTTCCAATGAAGATAATTTTAATGAAATTATAGAGGATGTACTCGAAAAATCAATAATTGTTGGCGGGGCTTTGGCAGTAACCGGATTAATAGTCTATGGAGGAATAGCTGCTGGTAAGGTAATCATCGGAAGGTGGATTTTTAGTAAAGGAGTTAGAAGCTTTCTCGGGGTAGCTCAAAGAGTTACCGGACCTTCAAAGGCCGCTGCAAAGGCCGCTGCAAAGGCCGCTGCAAAAATTAAAAAAGCTCAGAGATTGGCTAAGGCTACAAAATATATTAAAACCGGATTCGGAACTATAGGAGGTTTAGCTTCATTAAAAAATACTAGAGGAGGAATATCCTCTACATTAAGAGCTTCCCGAATTAAAAGAATTAGGCCGGTTGGTTTATTGAGGGCTTTTATGAGGGGATCTGGAACTAGTAAGCTTTTTCCGAAATTTATGGGGAAAACAGCAGCTAAGGTAGGTTCTAAAGCATTTAGTAAAGCTATACCTTTTGTGGGTGAAGTTCTTATGCTTGCCGACGCAGCATATTCACTTTGGTCTTGGAATAGATCTTCACAAGCACCTAAATATAGTGAGGTGGAAGACTTTGCTAAAGGTAACTTTAACCCAGGAGAAATTCAAGCGGGAATCCCAATAACGATTTGTTGGTCCCAACCTTCGGGATCTTGGATGGAGTGGGTAGCTACCGACGAAACTAGAACTACTATGGAATTAATAAAGGTAGGTGAATATGAGGAAAGATCTTTGTTTATAATGACTCAAGCGAATTCGGAAGGACTCCAAAAAGCATTAAGTGAAAATGCTCTGGTTATGCTAGCTTTTGATAATTCAGAAAAGATAGAAAGAGGATTTTTTGATAATGATGATTTAGATCATGAAATGATCCAGATCGAAAGCGATAAAGGAATCTTACTCCCCTACTTATACCAAGGACATTCAGAATGGGATGCATTTAAAAATGTGTATGAGAAAGCACCCAACTATTTAATAGGCAAGCTAAAAAATGCACCAGACGAATTTGTATTCAATTTCGAAGATAAGGACGGGGACATTATAAACCTTTCCGGGAATGTATTAGATACTAAAACAATTAACAGTCTAAGTAATTCTAAAATAGAAGAAGTTTTTGGGTTTGGTGAAGGAAACGATATAGACGAATCTGAGGGATTTGAAGGGGGCTTAAATTTAAATATCAAAAGAACCCTAGTAGATTTTCTAAAAGAAGCTGAAGAAGATTCCGAATCAAGCACTGTTAAATTAACTCCTAGTCAATTAGCTAATCCAGTAGGTGTTGCTATTTATGATTTTGATACTGCTTCGTATGCGGATCCTTCAATAGGGGACCAGAAAAAAATTCCTAACCTGGGATTATTTTTAGTAGAAAATGAAAGTCTATTTGTAGAAAATGGAGAGCCTGTACTTGTATTTTCTTCTGCAGATATTGAATTTACAAATGCAACTAAAGGAGTTCAAGAAATTTCTATAGAAGATACCGAGAGTGAAAAAGAGGACGAAGAAGATAACGAACCTATCGATTCTGAAAAAGATATGAAATCTAAAGACGACGAATCAAATTCAGATAAAGGTTTAGTAACTACCCCTGATGATGTAAAATATAAGGAGAGACAAAATTCTATACTTATTAAAGATCGAGTTAAGAGAGAGGGTGTTAATATAATGGATGAATTTCTAACTAAAGAAGAAATAAAAACACTTCAAATAGACAGCTGGAAAAATATAACCAAAATCAAAGCTATGAAAAGAGCAGGGGTTATTTATAAAATCTCCTTTAAAAATGCTAAAGCCGGAGCTAGAGATAGAAAAAGAGAGTATAAAAAAGTTGATGGCGAGTCATTTAAAATAGCTAAAAAATTAGTCGACTCTGTAAAGAATGACATAAAATATGCTTAATCCATTTTTACCGAATAAATTTCATTAAAAAGGATTGATATATACATAAAGAAATAACTATTCCTAATGAATATAAACGAAAAATATAATGATTTGGTTTTTATGCTTCATAGGCAAGACAAAAGCCTAAAGTATACTAAACTAAATGAAACTGTGGATTCCTCAGGAGATTATTATTTGGAAGGAGTAGCAGCGGTTTTTGGAAAGGAAAATAACAATAACCGAATTTATGATGAGGCTGAATATATGCCTCATTTAGAATATCTAAAAGAAAAAATAACTTCTAGAAGATTAGTTGGTGAATTAGATCACCCAGAGAAATTTGATGTTTCTCTAAAAAACATTTCACACGTAGTGGAGGATCTTATTTACGATAAAGAAGCTAGAGTTTTAAGAATTAAAGTAAAACTATTAGATACCCCAGCTGGAAAAATAGCTAAAGGCTTAGTTGATGCGGGAATCCCAATATCAATTTCATCTAGAGCAGCTGGTACCGTTGGGGAAAATAAAAAAGTAGCTATTAAAAAAATATTTACATACGATCTGGTTGCAGACCCTGGATTTCAGGATGCTCAATTAGAAAGGGTGTATGAGAGTAACGGGGTAACATTTAGTGATTTTCATAACAAAAGTGTTACGAACGGTCTAGAATGTATAAACCAGTCTTTAGGGTTAGAAAAAGAATCTAGCATGGAGATATATAAAATCAAAGACGTGAACGAATTCACAAAAATTTTGAATAATCAGGATAAAAATAAGTCTACCAGAATGGAAGAAAACAGTAAAGAGTTTGTTACCGTAAAGGACATGAACGACTATTCGGTTCTTATCAAAGCGGAATTAGAAAAAATTAATTCAGCTATTGGTACAATAAAAGAATCAGAAAGTACGGAGTCTCCAACGGATACCTCAAATTTAGAAGAGAGAGTTTCTAAACTAGAAAAGTATAGCGAGTATCTTGCTGAAAACCTAGATAATGCCATGAAGTATGGTTCTTATCTAGCGGAAAATTTAGATAATTCCATTACATATAGTAAATACCTATCAGAGAATCTTGATAAGTCAATTAGCTACGGAAAATATTTAGCTGAAAATCTTGACAAGTCAATTGCTTACTCTGAATACGTAGCAGAAAATGTAGATAAAAATGTTAGCTATTCTAAATATCTAGCAGAAAAGGTAGAGGAAGGAATTAATTATACAGAATACGTTTCTGAAAACGTAGACAATAACATTGCTTATTCTGAATATTTAGCTGAAGGACTTGAAAAGGGATTAGCTTATTCTGAATACATCGCAGAAAAAATGGATCAAGGTATAAGTTACAGTGAGCATATTGCAGAAAATGTAAATAATAATATTTCTTATTCTGAGTATCTTTCTGAAAATCTTAATAAAGGATTAGACTTTTCTGATTATTTGTCAGAGAAACTTACAAAATCTATTTCTTATTCCGAATACCTTTCAGAAAATATAAATGCAGTAAATGAAGCACAGCCATTAAATGAGGGCGAAATAGCTAGAAAAAAGGCTGACCTTGCATCTACTGCTAACTTAAACGAATCAGGCTTTGCTGGAGATTATACAAATCTTTCAGAAAGTATAGATAAACTTATTGAGTCTGTCCAAACACAAAAGACAGAGACTCCAGAGGGTGCCAAAGTACAAAAGGCACAAAAAACGGTTCTTAACGAATCTGAAAAACCAAAAGGAGAGTCAGAATATAAATTCATCAATGAAATGCCAGAGGAATATAAAGAATCTTGGAAAACCCTTTCAGAAGGTCACCAAAATTCTATAATGGCTCAGGCAGCTCTAAGGAATTTAGAAACTACTTACCAAATAAAAGATTTCTGGTCAACTAGAAACCTTGGATCTAATCCAATTGGACTTCAGAAGTTAAACGAGAATCAAAAATCAGAATCCGAAAAAGAATCTGGACCTACAACAAGCACAGGATATTCTAATAATTATGTTGCTAATGTTGCTAAGGCTTTAGAAGGAAGATTTGGACGAAGATAAAACGGAAATCGTAAAAAATAAAAAAAAGCTTAAATTATGAAATTAATTAACGAAGCAGAAATCTATGATACCTGGGCACCTCTAATCGAGTCGAAAGCTGGTATTACAGACGAAGGCAAAAAAGAATGGTTGACTAAATACTGTCATTATCATTCATTAAATGAATCAGCCGGAGCATACCAAACACTTGGTACTGTTAACGGTATGGGTGCTGTTGCTCCTCCTGCTTACCCAGGAAATGGTAACTTCACAGGAACACCTAACCAAGGGTTCTACAATTCAGACAATTCAGGATCTGGAGATAAATTCCCATCACTATTACCTTTAGCAATTCAGGTAGCAGCGAAAACTGTTGGGTTTGATATCGTCCCAGTTATTCCAATGTCTGGACCAACGGGAGTATTATCCTACTTGGATTACGTATACGCTGGTGGTGAACTAGGTGGTGTATCTGACGGTACAGCACAAAATGGTAACGCACCGGATGTTATTAAATTTCCAGTAGATCCTACTGCAGCGGCAGTTTTTGATACTATGGCAGTAGGGACAGCAGTTGTAATTAATCCTCCAGCTTCACCTGCATCCTTATTAACTGGTTCTTTTGTAGGTCTATCAAGAATTGATGGATTCCCAATTTTGAGAATCACAGCTCTTACTAACGGTGGTACAGTTGCTGGTACAGTTTTATCAGGAGCGGCTATCGATACAGGTGGTACAGTTGCTGGTAACGCAGTATTGGTTAAAACTCTAGAAGATCACATTCAAGGATTCTCTGGTGCTGGTTTTAACAACACTGATGACTTTCAAGGTCCTTATGTAGATGGAACGAAAACTTACAACCCAATGTTAAGAGGTGTAGGTGAATCTAACTACTACAAATCTTTAGGTCTTTCGACTTTCACTAAGTTTGTTGAAGCAGACACTTTCCAAGTAGCTGCATCAGTAACAACGGAGCAAATCCAAGATCTTAACAAGCAATTCGGTATCGACGTAGTTTCTATGATCGAAAACGCATTGGTTAATGAGGTATCTCAAGCAATCAACAAGCACATTTTGGCAAGAGCATTCTCTTTAGGATGGTCAAACCACTTGCAATTCCTAACAACAGAAGGAACTAACCTTAACCTTAACCTAGAAATAGGTGATACAGGTGCTGGTAACACTCCTGCTTATGTTGGAAAAGAAGACGTGGGTACAGTAATGGCTATTCCAGATGGTCCAGTTGCTGGAGGATATGAAAACTTGTCTACTCTTCAGAGAAGATTGTTTTCTAGAATCTTAGCATCTGCAAACGTTGTAGCTAACAGAGGAAGAAGAGGTCCTGCTAACTTTATCGTTACTAACGCTAATGTAGCAAGTGCACTTCAAGACATCTCTCAGTTCACATTTGCACCATTCTCTAATACTTTAACTCAAAACAACGGTACACTTTACCCAGTAGGTTCGCTTGCAGGTATGACTGTATATGTTGATCAGAACATGGCGTTCTCAGACAACAGAGTTTTAGTTGGAAGAAAAGGTGGAGACGATGAGCCAGGTATTAAGTTCATGCCTTACATGATGGCAGAAAGCATTCAGACAATCTCTGAAGGTACTATGTCACCTAAGGTAGCAGTTAAATCTAGATACTCTCTAGTTGAAGCTGGTCATTTACCTGAAACAATGTACATCACATTCAGTGTGAAGGTACCTTCTGGAGGTTTATCTTAATAAATAAAGCACAGTTTAATAATAAAAACCCCAAGCTAATTAGCTTGGGGTTTTTTTATTGGGTAACGATATATAGATAAAATGTATATTATATAATTATGTATAAGTTATCCTCATTTAAATCCTTTTTAAACGAAAGTCAATTATATTCGTTGGTCGAGGATCAGGAACTAATTTCTGATGTGATATCTTATATGATGGGTTCTTCACTTAATGAAAAACTAAATCTTTTGGATAATATCAAGAATAATATATCAAAGAATTTTTTAGGCTCCCTTTCCTATATAAAAATGATAGACGATCTAATTAAAAAGTTATCTGATATAGAAAAAGAGACCATTAAGAAATCTTATGATTATGAGGATTCTATAGATGAAATAGAAATTAAAATCGACGAAGCTTCCAGGAAAGGTAATTCACCATTAGTAAAAACTTTACAAAGACAAAGAATTAGAAAAAGCGAAGAGCTTAAGTCTTTCATGAATAATCAAAGAGCCAAAATGAAAAATGGTGTTAACCTTATAGAAAAAGCAGTTGCTCGTAAAGCTAGGAGAAAAGAATATGCTAAATTAAAACTTTCAGATAAAGATTATGAAATAGCAGAATTTACTTATAACTATGCTAAGAAAAAAGCTTCAGATCCTAAAGAGGTTAGCGAACTAAAAACTAAATATGAAAAAGCTAGGGAAAAAGTAGAAAAACTAGTAAATTCTTTCTCAGCTAAACCTGAGGAGACTTCTGAAATAGAGGTAAATGAAATTGATCCTAAAAAAGAACGAAAATATTTAGAAAGTAAGGAGGGAGAAAAAGTAATCGAGAGGAAATCTAAATTGGAAGAAGAAATATTAAAAATGAAGGATGTATTAAAATCCGAATTAGATTTAATAGTAGATTCTATAAAATCAAAACCTGAAAGTAGCACAAATGGATTTTTTAAAAAGAAAGAAAAGAAGCTTATTGAATTAAGTAATGCTATAGATTCTTCTAAAAATTTATTAGATCTTTATAGAAGTTTAGGTAAAAATGCAAAAGGGGTAGAAAACAAAATGAAAAAGGAATCAGATTTTACTTCTATCATAAATAAAATAAATTCAACGGTATCAGACGGAAAGGATGCCGGATCTGGTACAACAAAATATATAATAGATCTTTTTAATAAACTCGGAAAAAATTCATCCGAAAGTTTTGTAAAGGAAATAATTAAAAAAATATCTTAATAATGAATAGAAAAGTTTTAGCATTCAACGATTGGAGATCTACAAAGAATCCAGATCTTGTCGAGGAAGGAGCAGGATATGATAAAGCTATAAACTGGCTTAGTAAAAAATTCGGGGGTAAAGTTTCAAAGCTAGATGATATTTTAGATGATATCAAAAAGGTGGAAAATGAGTATGTTGATGAATGGGAAGATATAATTTCTGATATAGATTCATTAGAAGTTGAAAAAGAACAAACTAAAAGCGACCCCGCAGAAAGAAAAAAGATCGATAGAATACTTTCTAGAAAAGAAAAAGTTTTAGATGCTTTAACCAAAAAGCATTCTAGCGATCTAAAGAAGTTAAAAACAAGGGGACAAGAAATGGTTCAAAAAACGGATAGGCTGAAAGCATACTGGGACCTTGAACTTTCCAATTTAGAAAGTGATCTTGCAGAAGATATGTATAAGAAAGCCAAGTCACTCTCCAGTGATACAACGGCTGATGAACTATATAGAAAGTACAGAAGTTCAATGGAAAGGGCTAAAAAGAAAGATTCTGCATTTAGAAGTAAATATGGATCTTTAATATCTTTCAAATATTCTAAGGGAGATTCTGAAGCTTCTATGGAAAAACTTCTAGATATGACTCACGAATCTTTTGAAAATAGAGTAAAGTCTATGGATTCTATCCAATTGAAAAAGCTGGTTAAATATATCAGGAAAGAAAGAAACGAAAAATATGCCGTTTTAGATAAAGAAAAGGAATCTTTAATGGACAAAATAAAAGCGTCCCCTGAATCAAAGGAAGAGGTTAGTAAAGAGCTTAAAGAAATTTCTATGGATAGTATGGAAAAAATCAGAGACCTTAGAACAAAAATAACAATAGCTAATAGATATGTGTGATTTAGAATTATTTTCGGATTTTCAAAAGAAAATAAACGAAAACGTAAATACTAGTATAACTGAAATTAAGCTTAAGATAAGTAAGCTTAGAGAAGATATTTCAGAGGAATTACAAAAACAAAAAGACGCGGAAACTATTGAGGATAAAGCTAGATCTATAAACGTACAGGCTAACCTATATCAAAAAATGCCTGGGTTACTTAGAGATCTTTCGTCTTCAATGATGAAAAAGGCAAACAGTGGAGACTCATCTCATATATACTAATAGAAAAAATAAAATCCAAAATGAAGGAATATTTTAAAATAAATCCAGTAGCTAGACAATTTTCTAATTACGATAAGATCTTTGAAAATGAAAAGGTCGACGAATTAATGAAAAAGGTTGCTGATACGTCATTAGAAACTTTTAAAAGAATAAACTTTGACTTAGCCCCAAAAAAAGATAGAAAAATATCTGTTATAAAAACTAAGCTTAGTGATATATTCAGCTCAAAAACTGGGGTTGAACTACTAGCTAAAATTAAAGAATATTCAGATGATAGTGAAGTAGCGGACGGAAATTTTTCCGACGCTAAAGATCTTTATATGAAATCTATAGATGTTTTTATAGAAGCCATAAAAAAGACTGAAGCTTTATCTAAAGAAAAAGGAAGAAACTTTGTAAAATATTCAAAAGAAAATGCAGAGAAACTACAGGGATCTTTAAACGAAATAGCTGACGAACTTTCTAAAAAGAACGAATCGTTAGAATTTTCAGAAGATGAAGTTTTGAATGAAGAGCTTCTTTCAGGATATAGGGGAAGGGTAAAAAGACTTAGAGATCAATTAACTAACCTAATGAGTTCCGCGGAAAATAAAAACAGCCGAAACGGGTATAGTAAAGATTGGAAAAGAGAATTTTCTCAGTTATCTCAAAGGTTAACTGCATTGGATACTACTAGAGATGGTACGGGTTCTAAAGATAAAGACATTCTGAAAGATCTAGAAAAAATGGTAGCTAAAACCCAAGCTGACTTTAATAAGTCTATTTTATCTGCAACTGAAAAGGAATTAAAAAATCTTGAGAATGATGAAGAATTAAAAGATGTGTATGGAGATATAGTTACTTTAGTAACAAAAGCTCTTGATCACTTCGCAACGGCTACGTCCGCTCAAGTAACGGCAGAGCAGATAATTCAAGATAAGATAGAGGATAGAGAAAGTAAGTTTAACGAGGAAGCTTTTCCGATAAAAGTTGGTGACCAAGATAGTGACGACAAGTTCGATGAATCTGAGTTTATTTATAATTTACAAAAAGGTCTTATGAACGGAGTAAGTACAATAAATTCTTTCTTGAAAGATAAAGGAGGAGCAGACGGAAAATATGGAAATGCAACATCTGCTGTTATTGCTGCTTTACAAAAACAAAGTGGAAATAAGAACGTTACTGGTGAAGTTGATAGAGAGCTTTTAGATATACTTTTAGCTTCTGATTTTATTGAATCTTCAGACAGAGAAAAGATAATAAAGTCTTTGGACGTTATGAAAGAAACTGTCACTAACGAATCCGTAGTTAATTCATTAGAAAAATTTAAGGCTAAAAAAGTATTGAGCACCTCTGATTTCTTTTCAATAAATGAATCGGATAAAATAAGACTGGATAAATCGGCTTTGAGTGATGATATAAATACGTACTATGAAGAATTTAGGGTTAAATCCAAAGGTTCCAAAGTTTTAAATAAATCAGCTGGAGAAGGAGAGGATTTTGATGCTAAAGCACTAAGTGAAAAAGTAGCTAAATCTTTAAGAAAAGGCGGAGTTACTTTGGAAGCTGAAAATTTTATTAGAGACGACGGAGCTCTTAAAAAGAAATATAGCAAGAAATTTTTGGAATCTTGGGAATATGCAATAGAAAATTCTGAGGATTCTCAAGACTTCTTCTTTTTAGAAGGAGGTCTATATTCTACTAATTCTAAAAAATCTAGTCTTTATACTCCTCTAAATATAGTTAAATGGGAAGAAGTTAATGGAGAAGACTCAGAAGATTATCCAAACTTTATAAAAAATTACACAGGAATCTATAATAAAATCGGAATGCTAAAAAGATCCGAATCTGCTTCAAAGATTAGTGAATTTTTTGACAGAGTATTAAAAAACGATGATATTAAAATCCAAGGGGTTTATAAAAAAGTTAAATCTATACTAGAATCTGAAACTTCTTATATAAGTATGGAGGATCTTAAAGGCCCTATTAAAAAAGCCTTTGTTAATTTGATACAAGAGGATGAAGCTGATAGGGGTGACGCTGATCTTGGAATAGAAGATTTTGTTGGGATAAATAATTTATTAATTATGCTATCTGGTATGTTTACCCACGACGGTAGTAAAATGATCACTTCTGCTTTTTGGATAAAAGAAAACGTGTTAACTAATGATGTTATAGAAAGACTTAATAATGACGGATATTATAACGAATTTAGAGAATCCTCAGAAGGTCCTATTTTATT
>Ga0136588_1000559_pt1 | contig 13470 bp, 17 predicted proteins | sample AntRauMFilla1564_FD_104782 | JGI IMG/M metagenome (GOLD analysis project Ga0136588, IMG submission 104782) | Saline lake microbial communities from Rauer Islands, Antarctica - Metagenome Filla 1 #564 | ecosystem: Environmental > Aquatic > Non-marine Saline and Alkaline > Saline | place... | reverse complement strand
TATGTTTCGCTCCAGTCGGCATGGTTTACAGTAACAACACGACTCAATCGTTCTTCAAGTGTCATAACGATAAAAAGCACATGTTGGGCAATTGGAGATGACATTTTAAGTTTTGCCATGTCGACAAACTTGCCCTTGGATTCCAGCGTGGGGCAACCAAATGCATCATGTGTAATGGAAATTATGTCATCGTCATATGACGTAGCTGAAAAGTATCCATGCGGCTGGCGTATGCCTATAATCGAGGCGATTTTTTCAAGGTCCTTGCGTAGTTGGACTTCATTGTATAGGTTCATGGTGTTAATCCACTTCTGGGAACAACATATCAACATGCTCACGGGCGCGGGCGATCTGCTTGGCATTCCAATTGGACCGTACTATGTCAGCAGCCTTTTCAATATCAGCACCCCGGAACGCAACCGCTTCCTTGGCAACATTGAACAGTTGTCGTTTATTGAGATTGGTGAAGGTGTTCATGGCCTCTTCATCATCGAAAAACTGTGGGTTAGACAGCGCAAATGTGGCAATCTCTAGTGCGCCCATGGGCACAACTACCTTGGCTAGGATCCGCGCCTTGCCATCATCACATACTTTAGATCTCATTGGAATAGTCCTTGGTTATATAAGTCATACCAAGACTATATGGCAAAAGGCTTTGCTTGTCAACCAAAAAGTTTTACAAAGATGCTATTCTTGTCTGAAAATCTGCAAAATCCACACTAGCTGCTGTTATTGCTTGTAAATCCGCCAATAATATATTGACGGCAGGGGCGGCGCTTGCCACGCCTGCCGCTACTGAAATTGGATTAGTAACTAGACCGCCTGCGTCATAGCCTGGTTGGCCAATACTCTGACTGGGAACAGTGCCCACACTGGCAAGAGGTTGTTCTTGAGTTATAGCTTGTGTATAGCCAATAATCTCACCACAATAGTTTTTCACAGGTATTTGTGCTGCAATTGTTGGCCGTGGATTGGTCGGCCGTGCAAGCACACGAAGCAAATCTGCATCGCAAATTAGTTCCAATATGTTGTTGTAGGTATTACCATTGCTATCTTGAACTGGGTAGTCAGCAACTTGGTTATAAATGCCCTTGAGGTTAAAGGCTGCGGTGGTTGCACCTTGGATACCTTCATCTTGTGAATTATAAAGTGCGGCTATGCCATCATGGGTGGGGCGTGGCGCCTCTGCCAGGTCGCTACCGCCCTGATTATAATTGGTTGGGACATTGCTTTCACGGTCTATTAGCGTGTTTATTTGTCGGGTTATTTTGGTAATGTCAGCAATAATACTATCAGACACTGCATCAAGGTTGTCATAGTTTAGCCAAATCTTTTGCAAAAGCCCACCATTAAAAATGCTACCATTAAAACTTCCGCCAATAAGGCATCCGCCAATTTCGTCTGGAATCATTGACCCAATGGAATCAATAATACTCCTACCTGCTCCAAGGAAACTATCCATGGCATTTTCCAAAACATTTGGAATGCGGATGGGATCAATTGGGGCTGAACAAAAATTAATCATGTTGGCAATATTGGTAATTTCAGCGATGATGTTATTAATTCGACCAAGTACTTCATCAAGTCTAAGGTGCGCTAGGAATCGATCAAATGCTTGATCCAATTGATTGAGTGCATTATATAACACATCCTGTACCTGTCCAATAATACCACCAAGTAGCTCTTTGAGGTTGAGACTAATACATATCTGTAAGTTGGGCAGTAACAGTCCTCTACCTGCCAACAAGCTACATATAATTTCTTTGAGGTTGGTATCAATTTGCGCGCTGACAACAAGGTTGCCAATATTGGCCACGCTGGTTGTCAATTGCGAATTTGCACTTGTATTGTCCGACAGATAGTCGCTTGCCGTTTGTATTCCATTTGGAAAATCTCTGAATGAGCTAATAGCCATGGTTAATTCCAATTCCTTATTGGTTGCGCGCCACGAACGCCTTGAAATTCACTAACTCCAGCTGGCCCCCTGCCATACCAAGGGCCCCATCCGCCTCTGGCTGCTTGGTCAAGTGAAAAGCGGATTTGATTGGTAACGCCGTCACGGGTGTTATCATTGATAAGATTCCTACCAGTTGCTGCTTCATATTCGTTGCCCAACCCGCGACCAGTATATAGCTGATAGGGACCAAAGCTTGCTTCGCGTCCGTTCAAACTACCACTTCCCTGTCTTGGTACTGTTGACTGGTAACTGCCGCGGCCCTCTGCACGATAAATTGCGACCGCAGTATCAGGATCCATGCCGCGCAGATTGGCTTCATCACGGATAATTGACTCAATTTCAGCATCGCTTAGGTTATCAGGATATCCAGGACTTGATCCATCATCTGCAAAATTGTCACTTTCGTCAACATCGCCATCACCATCTCTATCGCCAGCCAATGGTGACCCATCTGTATTACGGGTAACGGCTGCACCACTACTGCCACCAGCCTGGCTTTCAACAAAGCCGGCAGCCCCTGCACCACCACAAGCAAAAACATCAGGACTCGCACCAACACTTTTTGGATCGCAATGCGGCGGGCCAGCAAATGGGCATAAGGTGTCAGGGCTTGCGCTGCTACCTTTGAGCACTACCTTCCTGTTGTTTATAAAAACTGACCCATCATTCACAGTGGCGCCTAATGCGCCGCCGCCGTGAGTGTTGGGATCCCCTTGCACACTAGCAAGAAGATTGTTCACGAAAACGCTGCTTTGGCCTGTAACTATTGTACTGGCACCACAACTTCTGCTATCTGTATTGCGATGGACTTGTGTTGACATGTCGCTCCTTACAGATTATTTATGTTGTAATCAAACCAGAAGATGACCCTATGCTGGGGTCAAATCCGCTTACCTGACTAACATATACATCTCTAAATGACTTGCTTGTTACCACTGTGGTAACAGTTGCCATCTTGCTGAAAGGTAGCTCACCGCCCTGTTCGCGTAGATAGTCACTTGACATAATATATGGTGCAAGTAACATTTTGCCTTCTGCAGTGGCAATAGGCACAACTGGCTTACGTAATATAATCTCGTCAGCATCTTGGCTTACATAATATCCAATAACTTCTTCGCCTGATACAAGCTTGATGGTTACAACATCATTTGCTTTAAATATTTTCTTTAGCATTTAAACTCCAATATTTCCTGACCACATATTGTGATCTTCATAGTATTTTTGTAGTGCATTGAACCCGCCCACAAATTGACCATGTAGGAAAATTTGTGGCACTGTGGTTGCACTGGGTACCGCCTCCAGTAACTGGTCTTTTGTCCAGCCTGCGCCGATTTTTCGCTCTTCATATTTGATGCCAGACTTTTCAAGCATGTTCTTTGCCATATCACAATATGGACACTGGTCTTTGCTCCATACAACAGTATTTGTCATATATTATCCTCCTTGAATTCTATCAATTTTTGTCGCCTCCAAGCGCATCTGCAAGTGTATGATTCATTTCCATATGGCCTTGCTCGTCTGCCCGCACAACTATAACTACGTCACGTAATGTTGCTGTGTCACTTAGTTTCCAATAATCTTTGGCAATCTGTGGCGCAGATATATTTTCCACCATTCCTGCATCAATTTGCTCTAGGTATTGAGTATATGATTTTACGGCTTGCTCTTCAAAATAACCAACCATTCGGTGTGCAATACGTGGAAAGGTAATATACAGTGCTGTATAGAAGCCAAAGAAAAGCATTTGTGCAATCATGATAATAGCACGCTCTAACCAATTTGGCTGAGCGACTTCAATAAATGTCATTAGATGCATGCGCTCATTTTCTGCTTCTTCAAGAAGAATCTTGATCCAACCATCATCATCCTTCATTGTCCTAAGACTTCTAAGATGAATTAGCATACCAGCGACCATACCAGGCACAGCGGCTACCGTCTCAAGCACAACTGCACGGTGGCCATAGCGGTTGACAAAAAACGTATCAGCTACCCAGCGTAATCTCATTGTAAGCCAATAAGCGACTTTATCACCAAAATTTTGAGGTGTTTGATTCATTTATATCCCATATATGTATACTACGACTTGATAGTCGCCAAGTAATCCTTCAACCAAGATGAGCACATCGTCCCATAGTAACCCGCCCAAGCCACAGCCAATTTTGGGCATTGCAATTGTTGTTAATCCATTCTTGCGCATGTAATCGTCAATTTCAACAAGGCAATTGGCAACTGCATTTAAATCTGCATATTGACCACCATCATAGCCTTTATTTTGCTGGGTATGTGCATTGACCCAAATTTGGTCTTGATAGTCAACAAATTGGCATGTACCAAGAACATGTTCAGTCAGGCTCAAATATTGATTGCGAACATGAGGATGATTGCGTTTGATAGCACCAGCCACTCCGCTGCCAAAATGTCCTGTACAATTTACACCATGAGCAATTACTTGCTCTTTCGCTTGTGTCACATCGCCTTGTTTGTATTCTATCGCCAACAGTCTTGCCTCCAAAATATCTAGTGTAACCCGTCACAGTATAACGGGTTACACCATTAGTTTAAGTTAAATCTCACAACCACCACCTGAACATGCAATTGCTCCAAGCTGGTCAATATCAGTGAACATCTTCTTTCCCAATCCAGACTTGAAATCAATAGGAAGCATATTCTGCTGTATCTTGGCCCATTTATGTAGCAATGCTACATCCTTCAAACAGTATTCTGACTGCTTTAGATCGCCTGCAAAATAATTTTCTGCAAACCTTTTAAACCTTCGATTCCATTCTGCTCCCAAATCCTTTTGTTCTCCATTAGCTTGGTCATTCTCGTTTTGAGCTGCAAATGTAGCGGCCCACAAGTCGTTATATCCTTTTGTTGCTTCTACAATAAGTCCGCTAGCAAACATTGCGCCGCGGCCGTATTTCTCAACAATTTGGTGTTCAGTTAATACTTCAGTGAATGGTGCTTGGTTGAAATCTTTATCACCTGATGTTGCTAGGAAGCTAACACCAGCAAAGCTGTCGCGGTTAGCAAACAAATACTCCTCAACTTCGTCCCATTGGTCTGGCGCAACTTGTACTGTATTTGACACATTATGTCGTACCGTTGGATCAACACATAATGACTCGTCTGTACCATGTTCAACCCAACTACGCTGCACAAGTCTAACTTTTTCAAGCAGGTTGATACCATATAGTTCATTCTTAAATAACGACCCCTCAGGCGCAATAACAGGAAAGCTAATTACATAATCTGTGTTGTTGGTCGACCACACTGATTCATCAACCATATATGGGTTGACCTTGGCAAATAATTGCGCAACTTCTGCATCCTTGTTCATTTGGACGTTGCGAATATATCGCGGACTATGGTCGCCATGGATACCACTTGATGTCCCCAAAAGTACGGATGCATTCCCCGATGGTTTCACACATGTTGTTCTTGCAGCTGGGTTGATTCCCAACAATAATGCAACCTGCTTATTAAGTGTTTTAACAATCTCTGCACCAGTTTTAAGTGTATCTTCGTTAAACAAAATGTCTGGAGAATTCATCCATCCTGTAATTGATACACCAATTAAGGCCTCACGTTCAAAAATCTTTTTGCTTGCGCTACTAAGAAACTTAAAATCTGTATAGCCGGCTTGTAACGTACCAATAATGGATCCCACTCTGCATGCTTTATAAAAGTCATCTGCAGTCGTACACTTGCTACCATTTAGCTCTGTTAAATTACAGCCTTGGAACCCTGATTCTTTTTCCAATGTAATTGGGTCAATCCAAACCGGATACTTGCCAATTTCTACACAATTGTGAATTAAGATATCATTTGCATAAAAATTGTGGTTATCTTCAACTGTAATATCATATACATCTTCTTTATATTGTAATACTTCTATTTTTGCCATTTGTCGGTCACTTTCTTTGTTATTAAGCTTCTCATTGATATTGGCTGTACGTCATATGAAAGAAGCATATGTTTGTTTTGTTGTGCGCAATGATCGATCGCGTAGGAAATTTTATCAGAAATATAGGTTGCCTCATTAATCAAGTATCCTTTTACTTCTAATAAGTAAGTGTTATTTTCAAATTCAAATTCAAAATCAGGCAAATAAAACCCATCTTTGCATCTAATATAATATGGTTCATAACTATATTTGATTCCATTATCTTCAAAGAAAGAAACATAATTTGTTTCATATGATGACCGTGTAGTAAACGAATCTTTATTGGCACACCATTTGAGATTTTCAAAGCGTGTTCTAATAAATCGTTTTGCTATTCCTGTTCCATTTTTATTTGCGTCTAATGTTTTTAATGAATTTAATAAACGTTCACACCTGCGTAATTCATTATAACTGTATGCATCAATTTTATTTGGGTCAATTTCATCTAAATCGAATTCATCTTTGTATCTTTCATACATAGTTTTAATAAAGGTCCGCTTACATAATGCTGATTTTTTAATCGTCGACTTATATTGATTAAAGAATGTGTTGAATTCATCATCTGTTAAATCATTTGGAATTTTAATTTTTGCATTATGCAAAACTTTATATTTCCATGCAGTAGAATTAATAAATGTATTCGTTCTTCCTTTTTTAAAGTTGCCTGCATTCAATCCTGCGGCTGCCAGTTCTTTCATCTTAGCACTATGAGCTGGGCGTTTTTTACCAAACATATGGTGGCATGCAGCCTTGCCACAAGTATTGCCAATTATACCATTAACCATAATGTTTCTATAGGAATCACATTTAGGACATTTAAGTCCTGCCACGCCTTTCCTTTCCACATATCTGGCTAACATATCAATACTTACTGCTGGGTTCATTTCTATAAATTTCTGCATTTCATCAATCATTGTATATCTAAAATATCATCATCACTTAGATGCTGTGCTTCTACCCAACCTCTATTTGTTGTCCAAATTTTATGATCAGGCGTGCATGTTAGCGATTTACCAGTAATTTCGCAGGTTACCTTGACTAGAGACGCTTCTTGACGTGTCTTTTCAGCCCATACAATTTGCTTGAATTCTAATTCATTAGTTTCGAGATTTTTACTCAACGCCAATGGAAGTTGTGTGATATGACCTCCGTGCTGTTTGAACGTAGTATATTGATCTACCAAATGCGCAACAGGAACCTGGTATGTTACACCTTCTGCAATTAATACTTCATTTTCAATGACATCATGATCCTTTACTGTGACTAAAGTATCTCCAGTAACACAGGGGTTTACAGTATGTTCAGTACTTTCTGTAAAAATAAATCCAGGTTCGCCAAATTCCTTGATAGACTGCATCAGTGTGGAAAAATGCTCTCTGTCTGCGGTTTTCCTTACAATGACAGCTGAATTATTTGATCTTCCGCGCTGTGGGTTATCAATGTACCAGTTGCCAGTTTTTGCAGTGATCATGTCAGTGTCAGTAGGAGAAAACAGGCAAATTGTAGCTGAACGCCGAACACCACCTGCTAATACTGCATCAGATGCATACATACAAATATCATATACTTCTAGCGACTTTAGTTGGGTACGCCCGGCTAATATTGCTCCTTGAATCAAGTGTTCAATTTTGTCCAAGGCCTTTCGTAACGGTTCTGGACCAGGTGCTTTGAAGCCTCCTGAAATTAGAGCGCCTTTGGGTCTAATCTTTGTAAGTTCGAAATATACTCGCCGCCCCTCATACTCAGGATGCTTGCCTCCGGAAAAGAAGCTTGACATCAAAACATCAAGTGCTGTCGCCCATCCTTCGATACTATCGTCAACCTCATGTATTTTGGCATGGCCTTTACGTGGCATAATCGCAGGTAATTTGGCAATGTGGTGAGATTGTACTGAAAACCCCACGCCGGCCCCGCACAACAAAGCGTAGAACATTTCTCCAAAAAATGCAGGTCGGTCAGCGTATGATGATAAACAATTGTACATGCGCAGGTGATGTTTAAGGATTTGCTCTCCACCAAATTGCAGCGCCCGTTGCGCACCAAGCACATACTTTTGCTTGTAGAGATCTTCTGCTTCATCAATTAGCAAAGACAATTCATCTGTCATCTTGTCTTTGTAGAATTCACGGTGCATATTCATGACACGGGTAACACTTTCATCCCATGTTTCGTATCTGTTTAGGGCGTCATCCCAACGGCTATATCCTTCGTAAAATTTTGCGTCCGCCATCAGGGCGCGGGTATCGATATCCATCATTGCATTTTCCTCTTATTGCTGATTGGGTAGGATATGGGATAGAATCGGGATAGATTCACATATCTCTAATGTTTCAACACTGTGGAATTCAATGATTGGGGCGTGTAAGCTGCTGATGGTATATTTGTTGCCATAATTGGCAACCATATATTCATCACCATGACGGTGATCTCTGACTCGTTCTAGGGTGACATGTACGTCACTATCCATATAACTCATACTATACGCCATCGCGAGACCTCTGCTGTACTTACAACATGCGCCGTCATCGATGATTTGCCAGACAGAAGGCCAGTTTTTAGTATTGAAAGGGTCCATGGCTACATTGACCGTGGGGGCTTGTTGCCACCAAGTATCTATAGCTGTTAAGCATTCCAAAAGGATAGCGTTATCGGACTCAGTTCCATTTGACTCATACAGGTCGTAATGGGACTGAAGTTCAATCCTAAATTCTCTCCAACTTGCTAGACGTTCATCGGGCGAACGCAACCACAAATTTCGTAACTGACTAATGTTCAGTTGTTCCAAAGTGTTGACTATTGTTGTTTCCAACGTATAGTGCGCAACATGTTGTGCCGCGTCTATCCCGCTTGTTTTATATTTAGCTTAGTGCTAAAAAATTGCCCCATTTAATGGGATATATTGAACTTGGTAATTGTGTAATCTGATTAGATATACATGGAGTCTTGGTCAGGTAAGTTGTAAAATTGTTCAACACGGATAGCCCATTTGACTGCCATCTCTGTGAATCTATCTTTGTCAATTTCAAATAGTTGAAACTCACAAGCACGGCTACACATAAAAATCTGCCCAGTGCAAATGTTGGTACCAAATACTTCATTATGGGCGAGGCCATATGCAACTATTTGTAATTCGTAATCTTCGATCCATTCGCGCTTTTTAGGTTTATTTGTTTGCTTGAAATCCATAATGGAGTCTTGGCGTTTCCATACACCAGCCAAGTCAGTGGTGCCTGCATATAGTTCAGGATAATACAATCCTACTTCTGTTCCCCAGGCTTCATCCAAATTGTCTTTTATGTTGGCAATGACTGTATCAGCCATTTTACTTGCTACACGATGTACCAAGTTATCTTTTGGAACATAGGTATCAGTTTTTATCCACTCTTCAAGATAACCATGCATAAGGGTGCCCACACCAGCCGCTTCAGTTGTAATACGTTGAGCGTTTTCTGCACCAACTCTATTTCGCCATTGTTGTAGACCTTTTCGGTCTGCCTCAGGTTGAGTTGCCTTGAGAATTGTAGTTACTGATGGTAGCTTGCCACCATCCGGGGTAAGATAGTGTCTCTTACCATCCTCAGTTGTTCTTGCTATTGATTGATAGTCGAATTTTTCTATTAACATGTTATCATACTACACTGAAGCCATTGGAAAGTCTAGAACATTTTGTGGTCATCATGATATTTTATGACAAGATTACTGCCAGTCCATGTTTTGAACCTTACCAGTATATCTCCCATTTGAATAGTGGTTTTGCTGTGTTTATGTTTGTCTTTAATATGATGTTATAGCCTAAATCTAGGAAGTGATTAATTACTTGCCCAAACTCATATGATTTTTTTCTATCCGGTGTAGCACCAGACCATACTGCATGATAATTGACACTTTCGGGATCAGAAGCTGATACTGTGCCAGCTGTGAAACCCAACTCAGCTAGTGCGCCGCTACCGGCCCCTAGGGCAAGGCTCCAAGCAGTTTGTAGCGGGTTAAATGTCAGAACAATTTCTGACCCGCTTACTGCGGCTGAAAGTCCAACAATGTTGGCTGCATTAATGTCTGCAACGGCCTGGTCAATTCCTGTGCCGTCAGTAGAACCACCGCCAAATGTTACTGTTGTTCCAGCAAAAGTTGCGGTCGCACCTGGCGTAAACGCACCGGCGCCTGAACTGGTAACTGTAATTGTTGGCGTACTGTCTGTCATTATAGTACCATCATCAACTACTGCACTTAAATTTCCAGCAAGTGAAGCAGTGTATATTGCTCGTGTAATTCGATCAATCTCGTTGTATATGATAAGATTTGATACTGACAGGCTACGTGCCTGTATTGATGTTAAATAATGTGTCATACCTTATCCCTTGTGTTGTCCTGATAACTTGAGCATGCGGGCAATAGATTGAGGTACTGCCTTGGTTTCGTCAATATCCCATTTCCATTTTTCTCCAGCCTTGTCGCGGCGACGCATTTCGTCGCGGGCAAAGTCACGTTCTTTCCCCAGCCCATAGCTTTTCATTGCCCCTAATTTAGCATCGCTGAATTCACGATATTTTGCGGCTGGGTCATATGTATCATCTTCTTCTAGATCGCCAGTGTCATCGTCGTCATAGAAATCAGGTCCATGTAGGTCAATCATATATTCTTCTTCATGGTCACTGCCTGCATAATCATTTAGTTCTAAACGATCAATATCTACCCATTGGTTCCCACTATTATAGTAGGCTACTTGTACTAGGCCGTCACGCTCTTGGCCCAGAAAGTCACCAGTATTGCCCTCGTCGTCAATAACTGCGTCGCCATAGCTAAAACGTGGGTTTTGTCCTGACTCGCCGATGTCTTTGGTTGCTTGGTCAGCTGCCATGTTATCCACACGGTCGGCGGCAATATTGCCTGCTTCATCGCCAACCATTGCATCAACATCACTAGTAGCAATTGTAATTGTATCACTGGTCGCAACAGATACTACTTCAAGTGTTGATAGTATATCCATAAGACCTGCAGCATCTACTGCAAACCCTTGTTGGTTAAGATCAAGTAGAAGATTGCTAGTGGAAATTTCATCTATGCCCTCCGCGCTCACTGTTGTAAGAAGAGTGATTATCTCGGCACGGAGATCCTCAGTATAATCACCCTCAATAAGATGCCAAACGCGCATTATACTTCTGGTTTCATTTCACGTCCAGTTGGCTCAGTGCCCCCAACTGCCGCAGCATCGCCGCCAAAATCGTCATCCATATCTAAATCAATATCGCCATCATCGCCCATTGCATCCATGTCTATATCACCATCCATGCCACCAATATCGCTATCCATGTCAATTGCTGGTGATTGGCCTTGTGCAGTCATAATAGCATTGTCATATTCTGTTTTGGCTGTCTTGAGAGTTTCGACCAGCCCAGCTAGTGCAGTGTCAGCAGCGGTGGCAAATGCATTTGCTTCATTTGCACCTAACTCTGACTTCATGGCATCAACAATTGGCAGTAGGTCTTGGACTTGCATTTTTGCTGCATCTTCAATCATACCCTGGATCTTGTCGCCTAGTTCCTTGGCAGCAAGAATAACCTTGGCCTCTTCCATGCTATCATCATCAAGTCCTTCTGCAATAGCAAGATTGAATGCTGTAAGCTCGGACTGGACATTTGCTTGCATCCAAAGATCAAGACTTTCAGCAATCATTGCAAGCTTGATGCGCTTGTTGATATCGCGGTGTTCAGCAATCTTTTTCCTAGCATTCAATGCCATTTTTTTAGCTCGCGGGCCTGTCATTTTGTTAAAGTTGATGTCGTAATTATAATTTTCGCGAAGTGCCTTGACAAGTTTTTTTAGCTTGTTATTGCCGCGTGATGTAAATTCTCTTAGAATCATGTCAGATCTCCGTATTGTCTGTAATGTATTTATACGATACCATCGTTTACAAAGCCTTGAGAAGCTTCATTCTTGATGCTTGCATTTTGGTGCGACTATTGCTATGCTTTGCACTTGCTACATTATATTGTATTGAACTTTCGTCTAATCTCTTGAGTCGACTCTTATATCCATATGTTTCCATCATTGCACCCACATACTCTTGATCCAGATCTATCAAGCGTTGAACCTTGTGATCATCTTGTGTAAAGAGGGTGTGCTTGACTATTCCCATTGCAGTTTCAAATAGTCCCAAGTCAGAATGTATAGTGGTGCCAGTGCGAGTATCAATCACACGATAGAATGTCTTGACAAGACCTTCCTGTACTGTTTTTTTCTCAGCACGTATGTCATAACGACTAACGCTTACACCTGTTTCTGTACGTTGCGCGTGAACAGCCATACCAAGATCGGGCTTTGTTTTACTCTCAGTCACAATTTCTTGTGAGAAAGCACCTGTTGCTTCTTGAAGCCGATTAAGGATATCGTGCATTGCGCCCACACTGTCCCCGTTGCTAGCTGGATCTTTCTTGAAGTCACCTGTTTGCACTGCATTCATTTTGCTAAGAATATCTGCCATTGCTGTAGTCTGGTTGTGATCAGTCATTGATTTCTTTCTCTGGTTGGTGTTATTTTGACACATACTAACAGTGTCGGTTAGATTCCTTTATTGCTATTTGGTGTATAATAGATTCCGCGGTCAATATCATTATGACGTTGCAACACTCCTCTACTAGTCATTACTCTAGCAATTTCAGCTTGTCGTTCATTGAGGTCTTTTTTATAGACACTATTTCCCATGCTCTCAAGGAATTCATGTTCTGTATTCGATACGAACGTGGGGAATCCACCTTTTGTAACAACTGACCTCATTATTATATACCTGCTCTGCGCTTTAGCCAATCAGTCATTTTTATAATGTCAGTTTGGCTGTTCTCTGCGACTTCTTGCTTGTTACGTAATTGGTGATGAGTGTAATCCTCACCCATATTATTATCTAAATAGTCATTGATGTCTAGTCCAAGTGGCTTGGCTATACGTTCCATGGCATCAAGAATATATTGTTCGTCATTTAGATTGTATTCCTGCGCAAGTTTGGTAAGTGCTGTTTTAGCCCGTAAGCCGCCTGGTACCTTGGTGCCATTGGCTTGTTCACCCATGTCCTTAATTTGTGATTTTGTAGCATAATTAGCGACAACTCCACCACTATCTTGATTGTCATCAACAATGATATATTTTCTTGGCATTTTAATTAGAAAATTGCCGTGCGTATCAGCAAGTTGCTTCAATCGATCTCGAATTTTCTTGGGAAATTCTGTATGCTTATGTATTCCATAAACTGCGCCGTCATTATGCTGCGATGCTTCTTGATATGTATTATATGGCCCAGCTAAAAGAAAATCATCTTGATTATGAATTGAAATTGATGCATAGTATATTGCGTGGCTAACCGGGATCTTGGTGCCACTATCTTCTTCAAGATCTTCATCTTGATCTTTTCTTGATGCAAGCATAATAAGATAGTTGGGATCCTCGCCCTCATAATCTTCTGCAAGTAAATAGGTTTCAATTGAAAGCCCAAATGGTTGGGCTATACGTGCCATCTCGCGCATCATGCTTATCTGTTCTGGTTTACTCCCTTCAAGTTCGTCATCTTCCAAACTCT
>Ga0136588_1000557_pt1 | contig 13501 bp, 14 predicted proteins | sample AntRauMFilla1564_FD_104782 | JGI IMG/M metagenome (GOLD analysis project Ga0136588, IMG submission 104782) | Saline lake microbial communities from Rauer Islands, Antarctica - Metagenome Filla 1 #564 | ecosystem: Environmental > Aquatic > Non-marine Saline and Alkaline > Saline | place... | reverse complement strand
TCGGTGGCGATAGCCTCGACAATATGCTTACGTCTATATATAGTAGCTAACATATGGAAGAAGTATACACGTCTCTTAAAAAGCGCCTAGCCGGCGAAATTACCCGTGAAATGAAGGACCGTCTGGCCGTGAGTCACGACGCCAGTATCTACGAACTTATCCCTGAGATTGTCATTTCACCAAAAGATTCGAAAGATCTTCAGCAGATTGTCTCCTTTGTAAGCGAACACAAGCACCTCTACCCGTCGCTCGCAATCACTCCACGCAGTGCTGGTACCTGCATGTCAGGTGGAGCAATTGGCAGTTCGATTGTTCTCGACATGACAACCCATTTCACCAAAATTGACGATGTTAAGGGAACGTCACTTCGCACTCAGCCAGGTGTGTATATGCGTGATATAGATCCGGTATTGGCTGCCAAAGACCTCATGCTAGGATGCGTCCCGGCTAGCCGTGCCCTATGCACGATTGGTGGCATGGTCGGCAACAACGCTGGCGGCGAACAGTCGCTTCGATACGGTAATACCGAGCGATCAGTGCTTGAAATGCAGGTGATTCTAGCCGACGGCAAAGAATATACCATCAAGCCCCTCAATAAGAAGCAGCTCGAAATGAAGATAAAAGAAAAGACTTTCGAAGGCAACCTATATAAGCAGGTTTATGAACTAATCGAAGCCCATTATGATGAAATTAAAAATGCTCGTCCACATGTTAATAAGAACTCAATGGGGTACAACCTGTGGAGCGTGTGGGACCGCGGCACTGGCATATTCGACCTAACGCGCCTGCTTACTGGTAGCCAGGGTACCTTGGGTATAATTTCGAGTGTCACCATGCAGGCGGTATCAAAGCCCAAATATACCGGAGAACTACTGGCATACCTTGAATCTCCTAAGAAACTAGGCCTAATCATTCCGGAAGTCATGAAGCACCACCCGTCTACTTTTGAAGGCTTCGATGATGTTACGTTTAGCTTAGGAGTCAAATATAATGCAATGTTCCGAAAACAGCTCGGCACCAAAGAATGGCTGCGCCAACGTAGCTGGCTCCTCAAATCGGTCGCTCAGTTCAAGGGGCACTACCCCAACATCGTGCTGATGATCGAGTTTGAAGGCGAAACGCAGGCAGAGGTAGACGCAAAAATTAACGCGATGCACCGCGACCTGGGCCGCTTCAAGCTAAAAATGGACGTTGAGCACACCGCCGACGAAAGTGCACCGTTTTGGAATATTCGCCGAGCCTCACTCGCGCTACTTCGCAACCGCATAAAAGACAAGTATGCATCTCCTTTTATTGATGACATGGCAGTCCAACCGCGTTATTTGCCAGAGTTTTTACCTCAGGTGCGCAAGGTAATTCGGAAGTATAAGCTGCCGGCGACCCTGGCTGGCCACTTCGGTGATGGCAACTTCCATATTATCCCCCTCATGGATATTAAAGACCCCAAAGAACAGGCGAAGCTTGAACCAGTTATGCGTGAACTGATTCCGATTGTACTGAAATACAAGGGCACCATGGCAGGGGAGCACAATGATGGCATGGTCCGCGGCCCTTGGTTACCGGCCGTATTTGGTGACTCCATGTATCAACACTTCAAACACGTTAAAGAGATTTTTGATCAGCAGTATATATTTAATCCTCACAAAAAGACCGACGCATCGTGGGACTACAGCATGGACCACGTTCGGACGCAAAACAGCAACAACCTCGTCAAGTAGTTTTGACCCTTTTTACTAGATATTGTATAGTGAACTGATGAACGACGAGTCTATTGGCTGCCTTAAGGCAGCGACTGCCATCCTTGGTGACAAGTGGACTCCACAGATTCTCCGCTTTTTCGTTAACAAACAATCGGTCAGGTTTTGCCAAGTGCAAGATTTAGTCATAGGCATAAACCCCCGGACGCTATCGGCCCGGCTCGACTCTCTAGAACAACAGGGTATCATCGCGAAAAGTCCTACTACTTCAGACAACCGTTGTGAATACAGCCTCACCGCTAAAGGTCGAGGGCTCATTCCTATACTAAAAAACATGCAAAGCTGGAGCGATCGGTTCACCCCTCAGGTAGTTCTCAGCTAAATAGCGGTATACTAATTGTATGAGAGTGTTGATTATAGAAGACGAGCACAAGATCGCCCGAGCCTTACAAAAGGCCCTTGAGCAGGAGTCCTACGCGGTCGATATAACCTTTAACGGCGATGATGGCCTCGCAATGGCATCAACCGAGCCGTACGACGTCATGATTATAGATCGAATGCTGCCGGGGAGTGTTGACGGATTGGCAATTGTTAAAGAGCTGCGCAGCTTGTCCATCCACACCCCGATTTTACTACTGACCGCGATGAATTCAGTCCAAGATAAGGCAGATGGCCTTGATGGTGGTGCCGACGATTATCTGGCCAAGCCATTCGCTCTTGAAGAATTACTGGCGCGAGTTCGATCTTTGCTGCGGCGACCCGCCGAGCAACAAGCCTTAACCCTAAAAATTGGCGACTTAACGCTTGATACCGTTTCTTTTGAAGTTAAGCGCGGCAAACGAGTTATCAGCCTTACGAGCAAAGAATTCGGACTTCTAGAATACCTTTTGCGTAATCCTGGCCGACCACTCAGTAAACAGGTTATTATCGGACACGTGTGGGACTACGATGCAGATATTCTTCCCAACACAGTCGAGGTCTACATCAAGTACTTAAGAAACAAGCTTGAGCTGTTCGGCGAGCCCAAGCTTATTCACACCGTCCGTGGCTTTGGCTACAAACTAGAGGCCCTGGCCTAATGTTCGACATCTTCAAATCAGCCACACTTAAACTAACTGGCTGGTACCTGTCAATTATTATGAGTGTCAGCCTCATATTCAGCGCTGCGATTTACCAACTTAACTACCAAGAAGTATCCACCAGACTCGAAAATTTTCAAAGGGGGCTATCGACGTTCGATTTCGTTACCGGCTTAGCACTATCAACCGACCAAATGCGACAAATTCAATCCAGAGAGGCGAGTCGGCAGATGATCCTGACGTTGGTGAACATTAATCTTGTCATCCTGGTAAGTGCTGGTGCAGGAAGTTATCTACTCGCTCGTCGCACGCTTCGGCCACTTGAAAAAGCCCATGAAGCCCAGCGGCGCTTCACAAGCGACGCCAGCCACGAACTGCGCACTCCGCTGGCGGCCATGAAGACAGAGCTCGAGGTCGCTCTTCGCGATACATCTCTTGCGCCCTTGGAAGCTCGCACCATTCTGGAAAGTAATCTTGAGGAAGTTAATAAGCTCATAGCACTGTCAGAAATGCTCTTAAAACTAGCCAGGCTCGACTACGACACGCTGCAGTTTAGTGGCGTTGACCTGCAGAGCCTCCTCACTCAAACATTAAAACATTTCCCTAAAGACAGTAAGCGTATCACCGTTACGACAAAACGAAAACGGTTTGCGTACGGTAATGAGCCAGCGCTCCAAGAGGTTATGACTGTGCTGATTGACAACGCGGTCAAGTATAGTGACAAAAACAACCCCATTAGCGTCGCTTTTTTTGAACGGCGACTACAGGCTGGATTCTCAGTCACCAATACGGGGCCGACGATTAGTTCAGACAGCCAATCCCGAATCTTCGAACGGTTTTACCGCGACGACGCGTCTCGAACAAATAGTAGCAAGAATGGCTACGGGCTCGGCCTTTCGATTGCCAAAAAGATCGTTACCATCCACAACGGCGAGTTAAACGTGGTGAGTAGCAACAACGTTACCACCTTCACCTGCCTGCTACCCAGCAAGCGGCCGCTATATAGTAAATAATTACAACAATATTGGCACCTTTTTTAAGCAAAGGCTCAGAATTATTTGCGACACTAGAATCAGTAGCATAATGCTATGCAACAACTACCAAAAGGTAGCTAAAAGGAGGAGTGAACATGAACACATTCACGTATACCACCGCAGATTCAACAGCACTATTACTTAGCAAAAAGGGCATGAAAGAGATTCGCCGCGAAATCCACCATCTCGAATCCGATCGCCGCAGAATAATTATCGAGCTCCACGAACTTGACCGCGAATCCGGTCACGACGACCGCTTAGAGAGAATAGAAAAACTGTCTCGGCTGGAATCAACTGAAGCAGAGCTATTTGAAAAAAGATACACGCTACACCACGCCAAGCTCTTACCGTCAAAACGAGCCCGCATGCGCGTGGCTCTCGGATCGGTCGTTAGCTTGATTGACCAGAAAGGCCGCCTGATACAATACACCCTCGTCAACACGATTGAAGCCAATCCAAGCGACGGACGAATATCTGTCGTCAGCCCGCTTGGTCAAAGCCTCATAGGCAAATCCGCACAAGAGGTAGTCGAATGGTACGGCGGCCACAAGTCTCATTCTATGCAGCTTGTTGGCATCCGCTAACCAAGCCCATGGCCGCCACCCTCAAAACAGCCCCACAAGCCGGGCTGTTTTTGGTATAATAGAGCTAATGCTTTTTTATCATCAATCTGTTGAGGCTACGCTCAAGCACCTCGATGCGACTGATCAGGGTCTGACAAAACGCGAGGCGGCGCTACGGCTCAAGAAATTTGGACGCAACAGCTTAAAGGTTAAGAACGATCCTCTATGGCGTATCGTTTCAGAACCCTTCCGCAACGTCTTTATTCTGGTATTGTTCATCGCTGCGGTAGTCAGCTACTTCCACGGTGGAATCCTAGAGGGCGCGATTATCCTGTTCATTATTGTGGTGAGTGCTGTTATTTACTATGTTCAACGATTCTCTACCGACCGAATCCTGAGGAGCCTGAAGAAACATAGTACTCAGAGAATAAGCGTCCTGCGTTTTGGCCACTTAGTCGCCATAGACGCCGAAGAGCTGGTTCCGGGAGACATCGTCACTCTGTCGGAAGGTGACAAGATCCCTGCCGATATCCGGATCATAGAATCGTCGAGCGCTCGGGCCGATGAATCAGTCTTGACGGGTGAATCGGTGCCCGTTAGCAAGCAAGAGACTGTACTTAAAAAGAATGCACCCGTGTACGAGCAAAGCAATATGCTCTTTCAAGGGTCGTTCATTGTTTCTGGCACCGTCAAAGGGGTCGTGATAGGCACTGGCAATGACACCGAATTCGGCAGAATCGCCGCTCTCAGCAAAAAATCGTTCGATGCATCGAGCAGCCCTGTTCAACAAAAAATAGATCGACTTATTACCATGATCGTTGCGGTCGTCGCCGGGCTATCTATTGTTGCCTTCGTTATAGCCCTGCTTCGAGGTATCGAACTAGCAGAAGCGATCTTGTTTGTATTGGCCATAGCCGTTTCAGCAGTGCCCGAAAGCCTCCCCATAGCCATATCTATCATCCTGGTGCTTGGTATGCGCCGAATGGCAGCCAAAAAGGCCCTTGTGCAGACGATGCGAGCCATCGAAACAATCGGCGTTATCACTACAATCGCGACTGATAAAACGGGGACGCTGACCGAAAATAAACTCTCGGTCCAAGAGACCTGGCAGCCTGAAAAAAGCGACCACCATTTACCAACGATTGCACACCGGACAATTAACCGACACAACAAACACAATGGTGATCCGCTTGATGTAGCGATGATTGAGTTTACGACCGCGAAAGACTTAATTGAACTGCCCGGTGAAACGGTCGGTAAGCTTCCGTTTGATCAGGCTTTTTCAATGAGCGGTAATATATGGCACCATGACGGGGCTTACGAGCTGGTAATAAAAGGGGCCCCAGAGCAGGTCATGGCAAAGAGTCATCTATCGGCAGCCGAGCATACTGAAGCAGAAGTCGCCCTCCAATCATTAACCGGGCAAGGTTACCGCGTGATTGCCCTGGCCACGGCCACGATTCATTCGCCGGTCGAGAACTTTACTGACCTAAAAAACGGGCTTCGTTTTACGTTCGCAGGTTTTCTGGCGGTGGCTGATACGCTCAGGCCAACTGCTCGAAAAGCGATTAAAGTAGCTCAAAATGCCGGTGTGTCAGTCCGAATGATTACCGGTGATCACTTCGAAACCGCCTACCACATCGGTCGACAGCTCGGCTTGGTAGAATCAAGAGATCAAGTGTTTGATAGCCGCCTCATGAGTGAGCTTAGCGAAACAGACCTAACCCTTAAAGTATATTCAGCTAGTGTATTCTCACGGGTTACCCCCGAGAATAAATACCGAATCTTGCAGATTCTCAAAACTAAAGAAGTGGCGGCCATGACAGGAGATGGGGTTAATGACGTCCCGGCACTTGCGAGTGCTCAGGTTGGTATTGCCATGGGCAGCGGTGCCCAGATAGCTAAGGATGCCGGTGATATTATTCTGCTCAACAACAACTTCGAGAGTATCATTCGGGCCATGCACGAAGGCCGTATTATCTACTCGAATATTCGCCGCATGCTATTTTACCTCCTGTCTACCAACACGGGTCAAGTAACCACCCTTGTGACGGCTGTTGCCATCGGCCTCCCAGCGCCGCTGTTGCCGGTTCAAATTCTGTGGGCCAACTTAGTAACCGACACTTCAATGGTGATACCGCTAGGCCTCGAGCCAGGTGAAAAGGGCATCATGAAAGCCAAGCCGGTGGACCCAAAGTCGCCGCTGCTGACAAAGTACATCCTTAGCCGCATCGCCATCTCAGCCCTAGCAATGGCGACGCTAGGGCTCAGCGTCTATGCTTTTTTCGGCGCCCAGTTTGGCTACGATTACGCTCAAACGGTGACCTTCACTGCGCTAATTGGCATGCAGCTGGCAAACGCATTCAGCGCTCGTAGTACTTACCAGTCGGTTTTTGGGCGCATTCGCGTCTTCTCTAAGGCATTCTATATCGGACTGGCAGCATCAATCACTTTACAGTCACTGGCGCTGTTTGGGCCGTTACAGGGCGTGCTAGGACTGCAACCTGTTGCCATTGAGCATCTTGCGATTACGGTACTGATTACATTCTCTAGTATGATCATGGTTGTCGAGATCCATAAATGGTTCGGAAGAAAGTTTATTCCGAACCAAGCCAACTAAGACATGATGCTCAGAAGCGTCCAGTTACCACCATGGTTGTCGCTACGAAGGCGGTAGAGTGACTGCCCATCACTGATAGTGACAATCTGAGCTATCTGCTCGCCCGAACGCACTAGGCAGTTCAAGCCAGCGTCGATAAAGTTATAGACCGATCCGCGGAACTCCATACGGCGAGGGTACGTCATCAGGTTCTTCTTAAATCCGACCTGAGTGATAAAGACTTGTTCATTGATGTTGATACGATTCATATTGATTCTCCAAAAGTTAAGATTGTTGGGTTGCTGTAACGCAAAAAGGCTGAACAAAGAAATCTGGTCAGCAAACGGATTTTGGAGGAGTGATTTAGAGAGGGGAGTGAGACCGCTTCGACTCAGGCCCTGTTTACCAAATATCACAGTGAATTGTATACGATTATCAGGGGCGCTTGCATGGTACCGTGCAGTGTGCGTGAGTTCGTTTGGTGGCTTCTATATAAGCCTGTAAGTAGAGATCCTCGCAGGAAATACTCACATGACTAATATTAGTATACTCTAGCCATCTCCATAGACGTCAAGGGTTGTTTTTTATAGTTATTTTGGCTTAATAATCGGGGGTCGCATGTGGTATAGTGGTGAGAGATGAAACAAGCTGCCCACGCACCACTTGTTACCGCGTTACACCCGGCTGACTCTAAGCAAAAAATTGACGCTTTTTTAACGCCGCTTTTTGCCCTCAAGGCCGAACAGGCCGGCTCGATGGACCCAGCCTATGCTAAGCTATGGCAATCTATTCATCAGCTGTACCAGGCAGGTGGTAAGCGTCTGCGATCGTACATGACGCTGCTTACCTTTAGCGCTTACTCCTCGGAGCCAATCGAGTCAATCATCCCATCGGCGGCAGCCCAGGAGCTTATTCACCTAGCAATGCTGATACACGACGATATTATCGATCGTGACGATATCCGTTATGGCGTCGAGAACATTAGCGGAAGCTACCTTCTTAACTACGCCGAGCATATCAGCGACGAAGCCGAGCGTCGTCACTACGCCGAGAGTGCCGCCATTCTAGCCGGCGACCTACTAATCTCTGAAGCTTACATTCTGATAGCAGAAACCCAAGCTCCTCCGTCGGCGATTGTCTCAGCCCAGCGGTTACTTGCCCAAGCTATTTTTAACGTCGTGGGCGGTGAGCTACTCGACACCGAGGCTTCTTTTAACACGATCAACCCCGCAAAACCCCTTCTTATTGCTCAGAAAAAGACGGCTAGCTATTCGTTTGTCAGCCCGCTGATTATGGGAGCAACTCTGGCAGGGGCCAGCCATGAACAGCGAGATATACTGAAAACTATTGGCGAAGAACTTGGGGTTGCCTTTCAGCTGCGCGACGATATTATTGGTATTTTTGGCGATAGTTCCGTCACGGGCAAGAGCACAGAAGGCGACATTCGTGAAGGTAAGCGTACACTTCTGATTGAAGAGTTTATGCGGCTCGCTTCTAGCTCACAAAAAGAAGAGTTTAATAGTCTTTTCGGAGACCAAACAATTACCGATGAATCGGTCGGGTCAGTCCGTGAGCTACTTATCAAAAGTGGCGCCTGTGCTTCAATCGAATCGATAATCGCCGATTATCACCAAAAGACGTTATCGCTAGTACACCAACTCGCCATCGACGACGAGCTTAAAGACTCTTTCCAAATTCTGATCTCACTCTGCCTAAAGCGAGAGCGGTAAATGGAGCTGTACGATAAAACGGCCTATGAACTTAGCCGGCTGCTGACTAATCGTTACTCAACCTCATTTGGATTGAGCATTAGGCTATTCGAAAAAAGCCTGCGCCCGCATATTTACGCCATCTACGGGCTGGTGCGAATTGGCGACGAAATTGTCGATACCTACAAAGGAAAAGACGCCCGCAACATTCTTGACGAACTCGAGAAAGACACTGAGCGGGCCATAACAACGGGCTATAGCGCCAACCCAATTGTGCATGCCTTTGCCCAGACGGCCCGACAGTTTGCCATCGACGCGTCGCTTACCGAAGCCTTCTTTGCCAGCATGCGGATGGACCTTTCACCGCAAACCTACACCCGCGCCCTGTTCGATAGCTATATCTATGGTTCAGCTGAGGTGGTCGGGCTGATGTGCCTGAAGGTGTTCGTGACCGATGACGAATACCAAAAGCTCGAAAAAGGCGCCCGTCACCTCGGTGCTGCCTACCAAAAAGTAAACTTTCTGCGAGACATTGCAGCTGATAGTGGCGACCTTAAGCGGTGGTACTTTCCGTATGGATCACTGGATACTTTCGATGAAAAAATGAAGCTCAAGATAGTTCAAGAAATCGAAAGGGATATGATCGGCGCCCGCCGGGCTATCATCAAGCTACCAGCTAGCTCGCAAAAAGCCATCACCCTAAGTCTTGAATATTTTAGCCGCCTGCTCGAAAAAATCAAACAGACACCAGCCGAAACGTTAAAACATAAGAGAATTCGTATCTCGGATGCTCAAAAGATATTATTATTGGCGCGAGTCGCCACCAAACGGGGAAATGTATGAAAAAAGTAATAATTATAGGCGGTGGCATCGGTGGATTAGCCCTTGCAAACTTGCTCGCTAAAAAAGGTAACGACGTTCACGTTTTCGAAAAAAATGAGCAGCTAGGAGGCCGGGCCGGCGAACGCAAAGTGAAGGGTTTCACCTTTGACGCCGGGCCTTCGTGGTACCTCATGCCCGACGTGTTCAAAGACTACTTCTCTTTGTTCGATATCGACGTCACCAAAGAGCTGTCTATCAAGCGGCTCCGTCCAGGCTACAAAGTATTCTTTGAATCGCACAAAAGTGTCATTGTCCGCGGGGATATCGAGAAAGATAGCGCCAGTTTCGAAGCAATCGAGACCGGCGCCGGTAAGGCTCTGCGTCGCTACGTTGACGAAGGTGACTACATTTACCAAATGGCTCTCAAGAATTTTCTGTACACCGATTTCTCAAGGCTCCACCAATTAGTAAAGGGAGAAATCCTGGCTGGGAGCGCCAAGCTTTTCACTTTGCTAGCCACGCCAATCCATTCACGGGTCAAAAAGTTTGTCAAAAGCCCTCAGCTACAGCAAATACTCGAATATCCGATGGTATTTCTTGGTACATCACCGTTCAAGGCGCCGGCCATGTACAGCCTCATGAGTGCCCTCGACTTCAAGGAGGGGGTCTACTATCCAGCCGGTGGTATGTATTCGATTATTCGATTGATGGTGTCGCTTGGCAAGAGCCTGGGCGTTACGCACCACATAAACACAGAGGTGAAGAAAATAACCCACGTCGCGGGCCGAGCAACTGGGGTAGTGCTGGGTGACGGAAGTATCGTTGCAGCCGACATTGTTGTGTCAAACGGCGACCTTCATCACACCGAGACTAAGCTGCTCAGCCCCGAGGCACAGTCGTATCCAGCCCGGTTTTGGGATAAAAAAGAGGCTGGTATCTCAGCTCTTTTGATATACGTTGGCGTCAAGGGGAGCCTGCCTCAGCTTGAGCACCATAACTTGTATTTCGTTGACGCCTGGAAAGAAAACTTTGCTGATATTTACGCAAAGAAAAAAATTCCAAAGTCGGCTTCGTTATACGTTAGCCGGACCAGCTCTACCGACCCGACGACCGCCCCAAAAGGCCATGAAAACTTGTTCTTCTTAGTGCCGCTGCCTACCGGAGTGCCGCTCAGCAAAGCCCAACAAGCTAAGTTAGCCGACCACTTTATCGGCGAGTTTGGAAAGGCGATTGGTGAACCAGACCTTATCGGCCGAGTTGTGTTAAAAGACCTATTTGGCCCTGCCGATTTCAAAGAACGTTTCTACGCCTGGCGCGGAACCGCCCTTGGTATGTCGCACCTACTGGGCCAGAGTGCCCTGTGGCGCATTCCGCCGAAGAGTAAAAAACTTAAGAACCTTTACTATGTTGGCGGTAACACCATGCCAGGTATTGGGCTACCGATGTGCCTGATTAGCGCCGAGCTAGCTTACAAAAAGATTGTCGGCAACCCACGCCCAGGACCACTCCGTGGTATGAAGAAGGGCTGGTAGCTTGGAGTGGCTCTATCTCACCGGGCTCTGTGTTGGCCTGCTTGGCCTTGGGATGGTCGATTGGCGCTTTAAAATAGCGCTCTTATCAGAACGCCGCCGCAGTCTTCTAACAATCGCAGTAGTGGTTGGCATGTTTATTGTGTGGGAGGCTCTTGGTATCTTTTTGGGAATTTTCTTCCACGGTGGCTCGCCGTATAGCCTGTCTTTTCGGCTTGCCCCTGAGTTTCCGTTAGAAGAAATCTTCTTCTTAACCCTACTAAGCTACAGCGCCCTCATCACTTACCAGTTCGTGAGTCGACCAAAGCCCAAAAAGGGCAGGGCGTAGTGTTTACCTACCTTGTAATGAACCTCATTTTCATGCTGTCACTGATTTTCTTTCTACCCAAAGAAAGGCTGTCCAAACCCCCAAAAGCTTTCGGGGTAACTCTAGTCGTCATGATCCTGCTAACCGCAATGTTCTACTCGATTATTATTGGCCTCAACGTGGTTGCCTACAGTGAAGCAACCATTCTTGGTCTAAAAATCTTTGGCGTCCCGATCGAAGATTTCTTCTTTGGTCTCTATGCTGCCTGTGCGGTCCCTCTTGTCTGGCACATGTTCGGTGAGAAAAAACCTCAAGCCTAGGTGCGCGGTACACCTAGTATCACAAAACTTTTGTAACTGGGTTCACACTGTGAGATACTTGCTTCATGAGAGTTTCACTTGTACCATTAGTTGAACACCGACGCTTCTTCAAAGAGCGGGGCGAGGCGTTCAGCTATAAAAAAGGCCAACTACTTTACCAGCCTCAAGATAGCCACCCGTGGGTGTACTATATCGAATCCGGAATTGTTAAGATATCTTTTAGTCTTAACGACGGCGCCGAACGTTTAATTGGGTTCTTCGTAAGCGATATGATGTTTGCGAAGGGTCAAGTCTTTTATAATGCCGATAACGGCCGCGTCTGCTACACCACTATGGTACCGACAAATATCATACGTCTTCACCGTGAGGATTACTTGGCTCACATTAAATTGTGTGTAGCCTTTCACAATGAGTACACCCAAAGCATCCTCCACGACCAGAGCTTCTTGGTCGATAGAATTATCTACCAGGCCGAGCCGACTGTCGATAAAAAGTTTCTTCGCTGGGTATTATTTATGTTGAAATATTACGGCCCAACCGAAAGTGGTCCGGCCACTATTATGCTGCGCGTCACTCAAGACACCATCGCCAACTTCTTGCACGTCAGCCGAGAAGCGGTTAATAAAACGATGATGCACTACCTTACAGAAGGGGTCATTTCTGTTAATAAAAAGCACATTACCGTCGAAGACATGCCGAAGCTCGAAGCGCTGCTCAAAAAATAGCCGAAAGAATTTGACCATTTGCTCCAACAACTGTAATCTTCATGGTCGTAGTATACTGAAAGGGTATGAAAAAAATTCAGAAAGAATACTTCCAGAGTGCGATGTTCGGTTTTAATGATGCGCTTGTTTCTACAACCGGAGTCATCGTTGGTGTTGCTGCCGGAACCGGCCAAAAAGAGGTCGTGATACTGGCGGGCACGGTCACCATCCTTGTAGAAGCGCTGTCGATGGGTGCCGGGCAATACCTCAGCTCTCGGTCGGCTCACCAACTCGACAAGACCGAGTCTTTTCGCCAGCCTCTTATAGGCGGTATCATCATGATGATTGCTTACTTTTTAGCCGGGCTCGTGCCGCTACTGTCTGTCATTATCTTCCCAATAGAATATGCCATCTACGTTGCCATCGCAGCATCATTAACATTCCTACTTATCCTTGGCTATGCCAAAGGCAAAATTGTCGGGACATCTCCGGTTCGGAGTGCGCTTGAGGTCTTTATTATTGGTGGTCTTGCCGTTATGGTTGGCTTAGTCGCCGGAAACCTACTGACCGTTTAGTCGCTAGCTCTTAACGGCTACAAGCTCAATATCAAACACAAGGTCACTGTTTGGCCCGATCATGGCTGAAGCACGGCGCTGGCCATAGGCCATTGCCGCTGGGATAATCAGTCGCCGGGTTCCGCCAACTTTCATGCCAGGGACACCCGTTGTCCAGCCGCTAATCACCTGGTGAAGTCCGAATGTTGCCGGGTTGCCGCCGTCGTGACTGCTTTCAAACACAATGCCGGTAATGCAGAGTGCACCTGTGTAATGAGCGGTAATAGTCGCGCTTTCTGGTACAACGTCGCCGTCGCCGTCAACAAGGTCAATAATCTGTAGTTCTGCTACAACAGCCCTTTTGCCCAATGGGGTGAAGTCGGCTAATGGAGTCCCTTTTCGTTTTTCGTGTAATGTCATGGCTCTATTGTACCTGACACACTGGCACTTCGTCCAAGCCGCTTTGACTCTTTGCGGCACCGCTTTGAACAATACTTCACTTCAGCAAACTGACCGCGCTTGGCCCAACGTTTACGGTTCTCAAAAGGGCGCTTGCAGATAAGACACAACTTTACGTTATCAGG
>Ga0136588_1000556_pt1 | contig 13509 bp, 19 predicted proteins | sample AntRauMFilla1564_FD_104782 | JGI IMG/M metagenome (GOLD analysis project Ga0136588, IMG submission 104782) | Saline lake microbial communities from Rauer Islands, Antarctica - Metagenome Filla 1 #564 | ecosystem: Environmental > Aquatic > Non-marine Saline and Alkaline > Saline | place... | reverse complement strand
GTTAAAAAAGGCGGTTTATGTCCTTGAACTGTAACTTCGTCTTTAAACTTTGGTAATTTCCAAACCCAAAGCAAGGCTTTTACACTCCGCCTATTTCAAATAAAATGCTAGGCACATGAACTTTTATCAAAAACTTGTTCCTAGCATTTTTTACTAAATATTAATCTGTTAAAACTCCTATATAGTCAATTTGTGCCGCTTCAAATTCTTCGACATACTGTACCAACATAACATTTTTTTCAAAATTTTTGGGGTTCTGAATAAAATCTGAAGCTTTATTGTAGGCATCAAAACCGTTATTCGCCAAAACTCTTACGGATTGGTCTACCCAGCCGTCATTTCCCTTGTGCTTCATTACTAAAGCGCTGACATCAACGCTATACCATCCTTTACCGGTAGCCATCGCATTTTCCATTGCTTGCTGGTATCTCGTATCTTTTTTTGCTTTTAAGGCCGCTTTTTCAATAGCTTTTTTTGCATCGAAAAGCGCTGTCATCTTTTTAACGTTATCCATGCTCAATTTCATGGCTACCTTAAAATTTAGATTTTCGATTTTTGTATATGCACCTGGTGGGGTGTTATATCTTTGCTCAACAAAGCCTTCTTTTGTTAGTAGGCCTACCCTTTTTCTTTGGCACCCCTGTTGATGTGGATTATGTACCTCACCCAAAAATTCAAAAACAAAAAGAGTTTCCGGGTCAATTACTTTTGTAAAAATTGTAGTTTTCATAATATCACGTTTTTTTATTAAAGTCGTTTATTAGATCGCGAAGCCTTGCGGCACGTTCATAATCCTCATTATAAACGGCTTCATTTAGTTCGCGCTTTGTTTTCTTGATGTCTAATTTTACCTCTGGAGATTCTTCTTCCTTTGGAAAAATAGGATCTTTATCAGATCTATCAATCCAGTTGTCTAGATGGTTTGAATGCTTTTTGCCAATAGCCATAAACATATTGGCTATTGGGTCGGGCAAATTTCCAAGGTCATCACGTAACAGCTCGGAAGGACTCCTGCCGGCATTACGGAAACCTATCGTTTCAAAAAAAGCGACTATCTGCTCCAACATCTGTATGGGCTGTATGTCCGATATCGCACCTTCTTTAATGCATACATGAAGGTTGCTCTCCCTTATCATATCTACACCCGGCATCCTTGCCAAGGATTGTACCTCGTTAAATTTTAACGGTAAACTAATGTCTATGTGATAATGATAATCTTCGAGATCCGCCGAATTATAACCTACTGCAAATTTTTTATCCATTGCCATTATTTAATATTATTTGTGACAATGCCCTATACGATTCGTATAGGGCGTATTGCCGTTTATTGTATTCAAATTCAATTTCCCTTATCTTGATAAGTTCGTCGTTTTTATGTATAGCTACCCTAAAAACACCGTTATCCCCAGAAGGAACAGTCTCACAAGAAATACCATTTTTAAAGCAAATGGATTTTGCCAAACTATCATTTGTGGTAATCTTATACTTATTTTCCATCAAAAAGATTTTCCTGCTGCGTTTTTTTTTCTTTTATAGACTTGACCATATTTTCCGTCCTGTTCAAAAAATTAACACGTTGCTTATACCATTTATCAACGGTCTGTATCTTGAAATTTATTTTACGGTTCATCGTTCCTCCATCGGTCAAAAAATATCGCTTCGGTATAAAAGTGTTCGTAAACAATGCCATTCCTACTCCGGAATTTTTCATCGGTATCGGGATAACTTTGTTTATATAGATACCATAGTTCCACAATAATATCTTTTGACAAAAAGGAAACGTATAAAAAGAGGTGTTGTTACTGTTTTTTCTTGAGGATAGAGCTGGAGGCTTTACGTCCACATAACTTACGTATTTCCCGCTAAAGGACAAATCCTCATGGGCATGAAAAAAAGTATCGTCATAATGCAGAACGGGAGGATTTGTCTTTTCCGTCCAATCACTTGGATTAAAAAGAACGTACTTTGCCTTTTCGTTCCAAACTATCCTATAATCATAAGTATAGACAGTATTTTGCAGAACGCTATAAAGCTCTTTTTCCGGAAGCTTTGTCTTAAAATATTTGGTACGATAAGCCTTATATTGAGGGAACAGGGTAAAGCTTTCGCATTCCCTGTCCCATTTTTCAACAAGACCGTACATGATACAATCATCGAGCCACCACTCAAAATATTTCTCGATATCGTTTCTCTCGGTTTTTCCCATCTTATTTTAAAGATAAAAAGAAAGAGCTCATGTCCTCAAAATAAAAAGCTCCGGTTGTATTTGACGAATCGGTATCAAATATACCGAACAACCAAGGGTTCTCGCCAAAAGTAAAACGTACAGTGGTATTCACACCGATATGTTCCAATATTAGCGTATCGCTTTTTAACATTGTCTTAAAAGCGCTCATGATCAGCATCAAAGGTTCCATATAAACGGCACTTTTGTTTACGGCCTGTGAAACATTGTTTATGTTCTTTCCAAGGCCTTCTATGATATCGGACGTGTCAATACTCTTGTAATCGTGTATCAAATCCTTTTTAACCGCTCCCTCTAAGTGGATTCTATCATTGACAATACTTACTATTGCATTTTTGGTAAGCTCTTCCCAAAAAGCACCTGAGAACATTTTACCGTTCATAAATGTCAATATGGTATCGAGCTCCTGTAATTCGTCACCACTTCTTTTATCTTCCTTAATGGTAAAATAATCGTTGAGGTCAAAACAGACTATACTATGGTTGTTGACCACCACGGCATGTCTGTTCAGGACTATGACACCGTTCTTCGGGTCGTCCGCTTCGTAATTTGTAACGTTCTTTTCCAATAGCTTGTGCATTGGAGGGTATTTCAGCTGTATCATAGTTATAGTTTATTTAATTTATCCACATTTTCCATAACGTCCCGGATACCGTCCACGACGCTCATAATCCTTGCCTTGGTCTTGAACGGCAATATACCGCTGTTGACCGTTATAAGGTTGTTATAATACTTGACGTACTCCTGCAATGCGTTGACCAGTGCATTGTTTTTCTCGACGTCCATCGAAAAAACTTCCGTAGGAGGTGCCACCGGACCATTGACGGAATTCCTAAAAGGTTCGTTATCTGCTGGTGCAGGTCCTTGAGGCCCTCTCCAAGTAGTTTCTGTCTTAGAAGTTTCGATTTTTTCCAAAAGTGCTTGTTCCGCTAATGTCTTAAGCCCTTTTTCATACTCGTTCACGATATCGAGCTTTATGTCCTTCAGTTTTCCGGACATTTCCATCTGCTGTTCTTCGTTAAGAATTTCCCATTCCTCCAGAACGTTGTAATTATTTATGATCCCTGGCATCCTCATTTCCCTGACATCAAGCATGCCCTGTTCGATTGCTGCTTTGTTAAGTAAGACTATGGACGATATGCGCTTTTGCTTAAAATCTTCCAATACCTCGTACTTGACCTTATTATAGGCATTAATGAGTGTTGCCTTTTGCATGGCCTCCTCCGCTTCGGTCTGGATACCTTCTATCTTTTGGGTCATTGCCGCATCCTTTTTCTTTTGTGCCTCTACTTTCTTGGCCTCTTTCTCGTCAAGGTACTCCTTGAAGTTTTCTTGAAGTTTTTCCATTATTTTTTCGGAAGCGCTCAAAAACGATTTCTCCACGGATATAATGGCCTTACCTATTTTATCAACGTCCTTTTTCAATATTGTCTTGGTACGCTTCATCTCGGCATTAAAAGAGCGTATCTCCTTCCATGCGTCGGTGTACTCCTGAGTATTGTCCTTTTCCTTGTCGTACTTTAGATCTCCATGAGGTAACAGCTTTTGGAACGCCAAAACTACCGGGTTCAATGGTTGCATCTCGGTAGCACCAAGACTTTTTATCAAATATTTTACATCTTTTTTAATGTCGTCATCAAGTATATCGATAACATCGTTGCTCAACACTTCTATTGTTAAAACTTCTTTTGTAGTTTCTTCCTGTACTTTTTTTTCTTCACTCATTTTAATTGACTTAACTGTTTAACAATATTAATTTCACTTTCCAACTTCGATAAAAAATAAGGTCCCCTTGCAGGACGCATCTTAAGAAGCATCCAGTTCTCGCAGAACCTATCTATACCTTCGTTGATACCAAACTCCTTCATATAGAGCAAAAACACCTCGCTGGGCAATGATGTTATCCCTTTGGAATCCTGCATAAATTTACTTGTCTTTGCAGGACCCATACCCGGAAAACCCGGTATGTTGTCCGCATTGTCGCCCGCACACATCTGGTACATCAAAAATTTAAGGGCATCTTCTGCATTGACCTCAACAAGTTTGTTCGTCCTGATGTCCCAATGTGATCCTGGTACCGTTCTAAGATCTTTGTCCTGTGAGTAGATAAAAGTATTTTCGGTCTGTAGAACGGATATCAGGTCGTCAGCTTCAAGGTCGGGCTTTACAAAGGATTGATACTTTTCCTTTACCACCGATACCACCTCGGCCATGTCCTGAAATTTCCTATCGTACATATAATCGTCCGATACTTTCCTATTGCCCTTGTACTCTTTTTCCACTGCAAGGGCATATCTGAATGTTTTTTTGGAGCTTGCGCTAAAAAGGAACACGTATGCCTTGGCATCGAACCTTGATACGATAAGCTCGTCGATTCTTTTGAACACGAAATGGCTTAGATAATCTAGGCCATACTGTTCTACTGGGTCTTTGCCCTTTTGTATGTAATCGTAAACGTCCTTTACGACGTAATACTTCAAAAAATCGGCATCCACCAGACAAACCTTGTCCACGCTCTGCCTGTGGACAAAGGTAGACTTGTGGTCGGTCGCGGTAAATACACTTGGTATTTCGTTCATCTCTATTGTATAAAGAACACGTTTTCACGCGCTCTGGTTATAGCTGTATACAACGCTTGCAGTTTTCGCTTTGGCGTTATCTTCTTTACGGCCAATATATCCTTGGCTTCCACAAATGCGTTGGTGTACGTAGAGCCTTGCGCTTTGTACGCGGTCAAACAGTAACCATAACTAAAATCCGCAAACACACTGTCCTTAAAGTTCCAGTAGTTCTCCCAATCTTTAACAGATCTGTATTCTTCTAGCCTTTCACGGTACATCTCCATGGAAACACTGTTCCTTGGCCCTTGAAGGCTAGGAAGGAATATATTGTTATCAATTCCCACCAAATGGATAGGTATACCGTCAAGCTCACTGTTCTCGACCGATCTTATTATATGTTCGCTAGAATTGTTTACCCTATACGAATAATTGTTGTCGTTGTGATAATAATTACCGTTCATATAAATGATCTCTCCCTCAATATATTCGCTTATCGGGTCGTAATGGATATAGTTCCTAAGAAACTTGTTATAATCCTTTACGGTAGCCCTACGGTATGCAATAAGCTTTGTATCCAAGTAATTATCTTTGCTGATATTGGTAAAAACCTCGTACATTTCCCTAGGGTCTATGGTCCTATGTCCCATATCGTTCTCCAACCTGGCAATTTCCAAGTGCTTCATTACTTTCCATACGTCATGATTTCTAAAAATCTCTTCATAGATAATATCGGAAAGATCTATAATGGGATTGCCCTCGGTTTGCCTTACCCTTTCGGTAAGCTCATGTTGGCAAAACTCGGGAAGTACCATATCGAACACTGGACTGTCCTTGTTAGGGTCTACCGTTTTTAGACTAAACTCCAGCTCTTCTTCTATAGGTGGAAGCTGCCCCCTGTCTCCCATAAATATAATCTTACAATTGGGATGCAACAGGTTCGATATCATTTTAAGCATATAATTGTTTATCATAGAACATTCATCGAATACAACTACTTTCCATTTTTTGTTGCAGTCGGCATTTTCCATTGCCCGCTTATCCATCTTAAAACTCTTGTTGCCATGTTCGTCCGTACTCTCCCTATGGCCGAAAACGCTAGCAAAAGTATTTACATAAGGTATCGAAAACCTTAGCATTTCCTTTGCCCTGTGCGCTACGGTAACGCCCATTACATATAAATTATCCTGAGTATACTTATCGTGCAAAAGATATTCTTTTAAAGCCTCGCTGATAAGCGTAGTCTTGCCAGTACCGGCCTTTCCTTTCAAAAGGAATATCTTTTCCGGACTCCGCAAGAACTTTTCGAACTTTGATAGACCGATCTCTTGGCTAATGGTAAATATAATATTAGGGTCGGTTTCTGTCATAGCTTAATTAAAATCTGGATATTGGCTTTTTTTGTCCTCTTTTTTAAATTCGTTGTGGAAGTGGAACATGAGAAACGCTAAAGTTACCATTGTCAAGAACATCTTCCTGTAAGCTTTGTTACTGATCCATATAACACCTAGTCTGCCTAGGGCTATAAATATGGGCCATATATTCATTTTTTAAATTTTGTAGTCATATTTTTTTGATTATTTTCCATTCGTTCTGTGCATATTGGGCAAATCTGCCAAAATGTTTTTGTATATATTTAAGCTTGAAAATCCAAGCATGATCATTGACGGCCAAATTATTGTCCTGATTATAAAAAGAATTTATAATCACGCTCTGCATATCGCTGTCATCCCTATATATGTCGTTTTTGTTCAAGTAATTTTTAATTGAAAATTCTAATTTATTCATCCGCATCCTGTTTGATTACGGTACCGATTTGTTCATCGGTATAAATACTGAAATTCAGTCCCGTTATGTCATTGGTCCAGTTAACACAGTCCGTTAAAAACTGGTTGAACTGATCATTGTTCAATTGATCAAGGCTCGGTATTTCCACTATAGGGTTATGGAACAGGTCAAGTTCCCCTGTAGCCATTTCGGGCAACAGAAGTTTGAACTGTTTCGATATCACGCTGAAATCGTTCCCCGTAATATTGGCCACCTTTATAACAAAGGCATTGAAAAGCCTTATCTGCTGTTCGGTGGTCTTTTTTTCCACTTGCTGTAAAGAAAGGGTAAAAAACTCTCCCGTACGCATGTGAAAATCCTTGAACCTTTCGTACTTGAACTTCGTCTTTTCAGATTGAAATACAAGTTCTCCTTTATCATTGAACTTAACCAATAGCAACATATCGAAAATTTTAGAAAAAGCCCCCGTAGGGGCTTATCGTTATTACATATTAAGACCTTGTAGGTCACTGTTGGGAAGGTCTCCCTGCAACGCCCTTAGATTAGGGTTGCCCTGCATGTTGCCCTGTGGTGGCGGAGCACCGGGACTTGATGGACCGTTTGGCGCAGGTGCCTGTGGTTCCGGTTGTGCCCATTCGGCCAATCCCGCCTTTACAAGGCCTTCATCTGTCCAATTTGCCCCCATGTACTGTTCATAGGAATAATCCGTTACCAACATGTTTACAGCTGGTTTCTGACTGCTAGCCTGATTGTTATTGGTATTGGATCCTTGAGCATTGTTAGGTTGTCTTGAACCTGAAGGACCTTGTGCAGTCGAAGATCCCTGTTCCTCAAAATCGGAACGTTCCGCAAACTTGCCACCGGCCTTTTGATGGTCCATTGCCTCCTGTGACTTCATTATGGTCTGTCTTTTAAAATTCGGCAAAAAAGCAAAATTCTTGGTGTTGAAACCATGCGTACCTATATGAAAGCACAACAGATCGTTGTGGGGCGCCATATTTGCGTTGGGACTTACCATTGCAGGGTTGAACGGGGCAATGGCCTCTATGTTCTCGTAAACTTTTCCGTCCTTGTCGGGCGAACTATGGACTATCTGTACCATAAAAGTCTTGTCCGCAAAACTAAATATATTGAACGATTCCGCTTCTTGGTCGTTCAAGGTTTTTCCAAAAGCGTTTGCGGCAAACTTTCTAAGACTTGAAGTTTTGCCCATTGAATTGGTAAGCATCCTACTCGAAACGCTCGGGCGTTCTTCGGTATCGTCCGCATAGAACTTTTGCCTATGGTCAAGTATTTCAAAAACATACTCTATTTTTTGGCTCCACTTGTTGTACTTTGCGCTATGTTGAAAGCCAAGGTCTACCACACTGTAACACCTTGCAGGATGAAACCCCGGCGGCACCAATGTTACCGAATCAAGTTTTTCTTTTTGTTGATTTACTGTAGAATTAACTACGGGAATTGCGTTTTCCATTTTTTAATGATTTTTTTTGTTTAAATGAATGTAATTTGAAAAATATAATATTGGGAACGATAAGCCTTGTATACGTCGTTGCCCTAGTATGCAAAAAATGTAATACGTTCCTGGTGTACCCCTTGATTACCCATGTAACGGTTTCAATCGGTACATCTAGCTTTATAGAGACCTCCATAAGATGTTCCTTAAAAAGAGCCTCGTTGTAAACAGTGTCATTCAAACGCTCGTCCAAATGATCAACGCTTACCCTAAGCGTCTTATTCTTCGGATTTTCTATTAGAGGGTAGATAACACGGTTTACTCTTGATTTTTTCATAAAGCTTTCTACTTATATTTGTAATAATTTTCCACCTTGCGGGCAGAACTTCTTTTTGAAGTGTAGCGGGATTAAAAAAATCCCTTTCTGGAACAGGATCAATATAAATGGTTATAAGACCGTGTATTCTTACTTTTTTGGATTCGTACACATGTTTGTGAATGTTTTCAAAAAGAACTTTTACGATATCCTTTGAAAGCTCCAAGTTCAATTCTTTTTTGAAATGGGCGTTCAGTTCTTGGGCCAATTTTTTCTCTGTTATCATTTGTGTAAGTTATAAGCACGTAAATATAGTATTAATTACTATAATCGCAAATCAACTTTCAATTAATTCTGTTACTTTTTTTTTAATTTTAGGTTTTAGGCAAGCATTGATTTCGTGCTTGTTGTTTTTAATGATGTTCAAAATTGTTTTATGGTGCTTGGATTCCTTATTTAAAAGTCCCAAAGAATGATTTATATAATTTTCAGCTATTTTGAATTGTGTCGTTTCAATAAGCTTACCGTTCTCATATGTGGCAAAAAGAAGATTATCCGGATTTGTCCAATACTTTTTGGTCAAATAAATACAATGATGTAATATATCACCGGCTGTTTTAACATCGTCAACTTTCATTATGGGAATTACGACCAGATCCCCATGGACCCATTTCAAGTCCTTAAACTTTTTCATTCGTCTAGGATAAGACAAACGTTGGGCTTTTTCTTTTTTCAAAGTCTCAGTTTTATTCTTTCTTATTTCTATGTCCCTTAACTTTTTTTGACGATTATACTTCCAATTTATCCACTTGTTATGTGATTCCATAAAATTCTTAGGACAGACCAATACAGGATTTCTTAAATCTCTATTAAGATATTCCAGCGCATCCAGCATATCAAAATAAGAATTGACATCTATGGGATTATATCCGTTACGGATACATATCCTGATAGTCGGCCAATACTTCTTCACATTTTCTATGTTATGGCAACAGTAATCAAAAAGATTTAACAGATTGGCCTTCAAAACTGTTTCGGCTTCTGAATAGGCACATAGCGTACTTAACGATGCCTGAACTATAATACTTCTGTTTTCTATCGTATGATCATTAAATCCTTTTTGCAAGGCCCAATCCTGTATCTTCCTTATTGGATATATTGCTCCTTCTTCGGAATACTTGCTGTCTATTGTATTTGGGTTTCTAAGTTCCCAAAAACCTGACCAACCTAAAGATGAATAAAACATATTACCCCTAGTAGGACCAATAACCTCACGCTTGCCGTCCTTCCTTATATAAATATTGAAACATTCGGTTATACTATGACTGACCTTCTGTTTGGTCTTATAGCGGGCACGAAGAATAAACGTACGCATTAATTGATATTCGTTGACCGTGGTTACCTGTGTAAAATAAGCACTGTCGTCGAACACCCTTTTATTGGACGCTTTTATCTTTAAAGTATGTTTGCATGAAGGACATTCGATATCCAGCACTTCATCGTGCCAAGCATGGGGCGTATTACTTTTCCAATGGTGCCCACATTCCAAACAATTAAGGGTGCCGGCTTTTGACCGTACACCCCTTTTTGTTAAAATATTCTTTGTGGCCCATTTGACAAAACGCTTTTCCATGGGTCTTTTCTTTTTATGAATTTTTACGACCCGTTTTTGATTTTTTGTACGTGCTATCATTTAAAAAGCATTTATGATTTTTTGGAATCAGATTCTTTTTTGATGGTCTTTTTCTTATCAGGTCTCATTTTTTTCTTTTCTTCTTCAATCACCTGTTCCCTTGCCTTGTTTTTGGCATGTTCGATTTTTTCCGGAGTAAGTATAACGGTATGGTTCACAACCACTCTCTGAAGATTGCCCTTTTTTATCTTAAGGTCGTCTTCCGTATAATAATGTACCGCCATACCATAGATTTCATTGTCTTCGAAACCGTTAGAACCACTGGACTGAACTTCGCCTATAATATAGTTGATACAGTCATCGAGGTTCTTGTTCTCCTTAATGTAATCCTTTTCGAACAAAGGATTTTTAAAAGCCCGAAAATCAAGCTCTCTTTTAATCTTACGTTTAAACGCGTCCGTTCCTTTATTTTCCATAGTTAATCTAGATTATTGATTATGTCATTGATTTCATAAGCAATCTCGTTATTGCTCAATTGAGAATTAAAAAGATTCCTAATCTGATGTATCGCGTACGCATACTGGGCATAACTGCTCAAAACGTCCGCCATCTTGTCCGCAAATTCCATACGTCCGGCAATGATACCCCTGTTTTCATCGCTATAATCCTTTACAGCTTTTTTATTTTCAACAGGCTTTTTAGTTTCTTTTGTCTTGCTTACCTTGGACTTGGAAACCTTTTTGGGTTTTTCTTCCTTTAACGGGTTTTCAAGAGGAGGTACGCTGGCAATGATAATGTTGTCACTTGCCTTGGCAATCTCCTGGATCTCTTCGGGAAATTTTTTAAAATTTAAGGCATGCAGTCTTTCCGTTTCTTTTTTATCGGCTAAAAATTTTGCATTTCCTTTATCAAGTTCTTTGGCATCCTTTAAAGCTTTTGCTTTGGCTTCTGCTTCCTGCGTGGCTTTTATACCAAGCTCGAACGCTTCAAGAACACCGTCAAAATCCTTTTTGTCCATGGTAACCACATCACCGTTATGGATCTTGGAATCAATTTCCTTGTTTTCCCATTCGTCCTCTTTGGTATGTTTAAAGCCCATGCCCACAAGTCTGGCCTTACGCGCTTCATAACGTAGCATCATAGCTTTTTCCTCTTCGTCCTCTTTGCTAAATTCCTGCAATAAAAGCTTCCAGTCGGAATTTTTAAAAACCTGTAGCTTTGAATGCGACACCTTATCGGAACCACGCTTGAAAGTATAGGTATTCTTGTCCATCTCAAAACCAAGGCTTTCAAGTTCAGCTTTGCGGGCATCTACGGAAGTATTTTCCTCAACAGGCTTTTCTTTTTCTTCTATAGCCTTATCCAACTTGCCTTTATTGGTTTTGAACACGTAGGCATCATAAAACTGACCGGCACTAAAGGCTTCCAGTTCTGGAATAGTGAAAATTTCACCGTTTTTGCCGATCATTTTGGATGGTTTTTCGGTAGAACCGTCCTGATCGGAACTATATCCTCTTGCATAAAGAAACTCCAATTTGTTCTTAAAGCCTATAAGCTTGGAAACCAATGCGGCCGTGTTAGGGTTTCGTTGGTTGCCTTTAAGGTCGTTATGGATATATTCCTCCTTGACCTCCTCCTTCGGTTCTTCCTGTGGCGGTGGGGGACCTGCTGGCGCATTTCCTTGTGGAGGCGGTGGACCAGTCTGTGCCTTGGGCGCTTCGCCAAAGACCTGTTCGGGCGTCATAAGCGGTAAATTGTTCGTAGGCTGTTTTGCCACTAAATTTCCCGCCATATAGTTATCGTACATTTCCATGATACCGTTATTGGGCTGTTCCGCCCATTTGCGTGAAACCAAGTGATAACCTATCTCGTCAAAATACTTTTGACTGTCCTCATCGTCTATTTTGGCACACATCGAGGCCGACCCCGGTATGCTCTTCGCATGTTTTGCCACTTGATTGGGCATTATTAAAAACTTGTCTGCATTAAATCCAAAATCCTTAAAATACTGTTGTTTTCTTTCTTCCATGATTACTTATTTAATTTCCATTTGACTATTTTTTCGGATATGACCTTCATATCCATATCATTAAAATCCCCTCGTTCCCTGGGCCATATTATAACACAGTCTACAACATCGTTGGGAAGTAATATATTTGACCTTGCACAATCAAAAGCTGCCGAAAGACCGGTTCCGTTGGAATCGTTATCGGCAAATACCAAAAGATTGCTTACTCCTTTTGGTGCCCTGAACTTTTTTAAATAAGTACTGTTAAGCGTACTCCATACGGGCACGTCGTACCTTTGGGCACAAGACAGGGCAGTTTCTATACCTTCCGCAATACCAAGAACTTTTTTGTGCGGAAACATTTTTACCGCCAATGAATCACCGTACCCTTCGGATACCTTGAACATTTTCTTTGCGTCACTGTGCGCTATTTTTTCCGCACCTTGTAAATATGTACAATGATAATATATGACCGAACCTTTATCGTTCGTAGCTATGGCATACATTGCCGGATAAGATGTCGTACCATAAAATTTCTGTTCGGTACTGAACCTTACGGACATGAACGGTAATATATTTATTCCCCTACGAACAAGGTATTTTTCAACGTCCGTATTTTCCGGCTTGGGCATTGCCCTAAAAATTTCGATATGTTTTATGTTTTCATCTTCCACTGGTTTAAGTTTTAAATTTTCTTGGTTGAGGTCAAGAAGTTCTATAAGCTCGTGACATATTTCTTTGTATGTCAAGTTTTTAAGATGCATCAGAAGCACTATGCCGTTACCGGAACTGCTACAGGTGCAGATATATCCTCCCGTTGCTATCCAGTCATTGAACAACCTGAACTTATTGGTTTTTCCGCATAGCGGACAAGGACCTTTGTAATGTTTGTTCCCATGGGTAATGGGTATGTTATAATGCCTGTATATCCTGTCCCAATAACCGCTTACTTCCCTGAATAAGCTCATGGTCTATTCCTTTTTCAACATTCCGTTCCAATCGATAGAATCGTTAAAATCAACAAGTTCTACCATTATATCGGCTGTCTTTTGTAGATTTTTACCAATGGAAACAAGATTAAGTTGAATTTCGTTAAGACTTTTTTCAATTTCAATCCTATGTGCTTTGTACTGGTGTATCAAAGCAATATCATAGCTTGTACAGATATTATATCTATGAAGTGAGTATGATTTTCTATCCCAATCATTACTATGTATTGAAATTGTATCATTACTTTTTAATAAAATCTTTATGTATTGCAAATCTATAGATACAACTTTTGCTTCTTGTATTTCTGTTAGATATTTTTTAAAAGCAAAAACAATATCACCAGGCCTTAAATCCCTAAATGTATTTTTCATAAATCCATATCTTTTATGACATCAAAGAATTCCTTGATGTCGGTTATATATCTTAAATCCAGTTCCCGGGTGTACGGCTCGTTCGGACCGTAAAAGTTGATTGTCTGAAACTTTACCAGTTGGGTAAGTACAGAGGTCTGTTCT
>Ga0136588_1000554_pt1 | contig 13510 bp, 16 predicted proteins | sample AntRauMFilla1564_FD_104782 | JGI IMG/M metagenome (GOLD analysis project Ga0136588, IMG submission 104782) | Saline lake microbial communities from Rauer Islands, Antarctica - Metagenome Filla 1 #564 | ecosystem: Environmental > Aquatic > Non-marine Saline and Alkaline > Saline | place... | reverse complement strand
GTGGTTTTGAGTTGTGTACGAACCTAGCACAAAATCAACTAATTTCTATACATAATTAGTTGTTGGTTAAAAACAATTAATTTCACAGTGGTTTTGAGTTGTGTACGAACCTAGCTCAAAAACAATTAATTTCACAGTGGTTTTGATATTAATAATTTTAATATTAAGGATGTTATATGATGGAGTTTTTTGATACAAACTATCAATACGGTATTAAGTCTGAAGGAGATATTCTTCTATCAATCCAATCATTTTTTAATGATAAGATTCGTAGATCAACTAGTAAATTCGCTAAGCATGATTTTTACGATACTTATGATAATAGATATGAACTCAGAACCAGGAAAAACTCAAAAGATGAATTCCCCACTACCGTTGTCGCAGATGACAAAACATTCTGTGTTCGGAAACGAGGCCAACAGATTCAGGGTAAAGTTTATTGCTTATTCAAATTTATTGATGGTCTTTTTTATTGGGAGTTTAATGAGGCTGAATATCAAACTTTTGAAGTTAGAGACTTCTGTCGTAATGGAGCTCGATTAAAAGATGGTAAAGTTTCTCACGATAGATCTCGTCCACATATATTTATTCCAACCAGTAAGCTTAAAAAAATACCTCTGATTTAATGGTGACCTAAGAAAAAATATATCATCAATTGTATAGATGTCTCAAAAAGTATTAACTTCTCCAGTTGCGAAACGATGGCTTCAGGGCCGAGTTCACTCTTTACAGGTAGATTCGTCTATTGTTCTTAAAGGGAAACAGGTTTATCCTCTTAATCCTAGAAGTATCGTGGTTAATCTCGAAGATGCGGCCACTCCAGGAGTAACGGTCGGATCAGCAACTATTAACGTTATTGAAAAAATGATTCCCGGAGTTGGAACCTGGGTCGATTTTAGTGTTACTAGTACTGTTTTAACTCCGGTAGTTGAGAGTAATATTGTTTTTGTCTATGCTAATCCTAATGTGAAATTGCTCAATTGTCCTTATAGTTATGTCACTTTTACTATTCTCGGAGCAGAAGCAACGGGACGTCCGGTATCATTAAATGGTGAAAATTTGCTCCTTAGAAATAGCTCAGATACCACTGCCGGAGTTACCATGATTGGATTTTCAGGTTCTTATTTAAGTAATGTTCAATAAAAAAAACTATGTTATAGTATATGTCAATTAATTTGCTATCTACTATGACAAAAAATGGCTGGTTTACTCTTTCACCGGCTAACTTAGATTTTCCAGTTGAAGATTATTCAGTTTCTGTCGAAGAAACCGGTTCACCTGGTAAAATTTTAGGACAAACTACTCTTAGAATAAGTAGATTTAAAAATGATTGGATCAATTTTCAGGTCAATGGGCTTAATTTAACCGCTGGAACCACAACTAGTCTAACATTTGTTACAACAAAACCACTTCCGAGACCAATTAATACTTTCGCTAGTTTTGTTGGATTATCTGTCGATTTAGAGCCTCGTCTAGTTAGGATGGGAAACAATGCTTCAATTGAATTTAACCATTTTGAAATTAAAAATACAACTACCCTTTCACCATTTGATGGGGTCTTTAGTTTTTCAGGGTCTTATCAGTCAGCATCTTAGAAGTCCAAAAATGATATTATTAATAAGGAATTAATAAATTACTTAAAAATAATATATAGCAAAGAATATATGAGTCAAAGAATTAAAGTCATTGTAACTAAGAGGGTCCCAATCACATGGAATAACCTTCAGAAAAGGGCCGGTAAAAAAGGTCTCAAAAGTGGCTTAAATTCTCGTGAATTATCTCAGTTTTGGCGATCTAAACCTACCAGTTGGAATGAGATTAATTCTTTTATTAAAAATAAGCAAAAGTTCCTAACGCTAGCATCTAAGAATGATCGCTCAGATTTTTCAGATGCTTTCGATGAACACTATTATGAAACCGGTCTTTACCTCGATCAAATTCCAATCTCAGGAAATGTTTTAGACCCGGAAGAAGTTGCTTTCATTGTAGAACATTTTAAATTCCCCCAGTCATCAGATTCTCAGATGAAACGGTTAGAAATTTATACTTTAGATGATTTACCGAGATTTACCACCCTTAGTCCACTGGATATTATTACCATTATTATGGAAGAAATTGATACCACTAAGAACCGCTTCGTTATTCAAATTAATAACCGTTGGATGGCTTTAACTGATCGTAATATGGTTAATCTAACTGATGCAATTTTCTCGTTGACTGCGGATCCTAATAAATCAGCCGATTCTTCATACGAGGAAGCGATTAAAAATGTTAATGAAATTAGATCTCTAACATTACGGAAACTCCCCTTAAAACCTGCTAAGAATAAGCGGGATGAGTCAAATGGTGGGTTTTTCCCTTATTATAATACGAGTAATATTGATCTTTCAGCCCAACAAATTTTCCCAGAAGGAGATGAGAATCTAATTCATAATTCATCTTTAAATTGTTTTGTCTATGCCTTAGACCAATCGGGAAAGTTTACCAATACCGAGATTGAACAAATCAAAATTTTCTGTAAAACCCGAGAAATATCTGGTAAAAAGATGGGTGAAATTGGTCGACGGTTTAACTTTTGTATCAATCAGTTGCGTCGAGATAAACGTAATAAACCCGAACGGAAAAAGATCGGAAACATTACAGCTAACCGGAAAATTGACATTGGTAAACTAGGTGGTCATTTTTTCTATAACCCAGATGATATCTTTTTTACTATTGAGCAACTTTTACCAACCTTTAAAGCAATCTCCCTTAGCGATCGGATTGCTGCTACTTCTCACTATTATAAAAACCAGGATCTAGAAATTACCGATCTAACTATGGAAGATCCGATCTATATTAAGAAAAATGATAAATGGGTTTATAAAGATTATAAACCAACCAATCCTAATGATGAACCATTCCTAGAGAAGGAAATGAAAGATACCGATATCTGGTGTGCTGACTTCGAAGCCTATTTTAAGAAAATTAATGATGGCAATTATTCCTCAGTTCAATTACCTATTCTATTGGTAGCCGAACAAATTGGAACTATGGAAAATCAGACTTTAAAACCAGGTAATCATATGTTTGAATCCTTCCGACCTACTGCAGATAATATTGGACAGTGGTTTGATATGTTCCAACATGAAAATACCTTAGTTTATTTTCATAATCTCGGTTATGATATCACCCAACTTTTGAGTATTTTACCCAGTGAAGCAGTTATTATTGATTTTCTTCCAGCGGGGAGTTCGGTTATTTCATTAAAGATTGGCTGGACCGAAGAACGAAAAATTGAATTCAGATGTAGTTTTAAATTAACCACTCAATCAATTGCTAAAATGGCTAAATCATACCTCGGTAGTAAAATTACCAAAGAGATCTGTCCCTATGAATTATTTAATTCTGAGACAATTAATTTGCAATCAGTCCCGTTACAAAAAGCATTAGATATTATTAAACCTAGTGACCATAAGGCCTTTCTCGCGGGGGCACATGATTTTATCGGAAAAGATCAATTCTTTCTTCATTCTTTTAACCTAATGTATTGCAAAAGAGATGTTGAAATTCTAAAGAAGAGTTTGGTTGAGTTTTACACTATGGTCCGGGAGGAATTTAACATGAACTGTTTTAACTATCTAACTGCTCCGTCTTTTGCCGATTCATACTTTAAAAAAGAAGGTTGTTTTGATGGAGTGATGGAGTTTTCAGGTATTCCGCTACTTTTTATGCAGCGAGCAATTGTTGGAGGTCGCTGTATGACTGCTAATAACCAACCAGCTCGGGTTACTGGTCAAAAGATTCTCGATATGGATTGTAATAGTTTATATCCTTCAGCGATGAATTTAATCAGCGGCTATTCAACTGGTGTTCCAAATATCGTAGGTCAAATCGATTACACTAGTCTTTCTGAAAGATCTAAATACTATATAGTTGAAATCGAAGTTCATGATATTCCAATCGCACGAGAATTTCCCCTTTTAAGTAGCAAAAATGCCGATGGTGTTCGCTTCTTTTCCAATGATGTGCGCGGTAAGATTGTAGTTGATAAAACTACCTTAGAAGATGCGATTGAATTCCAGGGGCTAGAGTTTACTATTATTCGTGGTTATTATTGGACAGAAGTTAATCCTAAAATTAAGCAGGTTATTTTTGATGTCTATGAAAAAAGATTATTCTTTAAAAAGCAGGGTAATGCTAAACAGGAGGTATTTAAGCTAATTATGAATAGTGCTTATGGTAAAACTATTATCAAACCAGTGGAAAAAGATAAGAGAATTGTTGATAAAGAAGGTCTCGATACCATTATTGGTAACAATTTTGACAATATTTGTCATTTTACTGAGATCGGAAATACCGATAAGATTTTATTAACTCAATACCGAAAAACACTCAATCATTTTAACCGAGTTCATTGTGGTTGTGCTATCCTAAGTATGAGTAAGAGAATTATGAACCAGCCAATGTGTCTCGCAGAAGATCTCGGCGGAAAAATGTTTTATCAGGATACCGATAGTATGCATATTGTAGCTCAGGACTATCAGGCAGTAGAATCGAAGTTTCTAGAAAAATATGGTTGTCAATTAAGTGGTAAAGGTCTCGGTCAATTTACAACTGATTTCGAAGAGGGAGAATTTGGCTCAGAAGCATACTATCTGGGTAAAAAACTATACGCAGTTAAAAAAGAAACTTCGACGCAATCAACTACTTACCATCTTCGAGCTAAAGGAATTCCTAACTGCCTAATGACCTGGTCTGATTATGATCGCATTTATAACCATCAACATGTTGAAAAGAACCTATTAGAAGCTAAACCTGGTATTAGAACTACGCATCTCCAGGCCCGGATTATTAAAGAATTTAAAAGAGTAATAAAAATCTAGACCATGGTATATGGGTAATGTTTTCCATTGTATTACAGCTAAGAGTGATCTACCAGAGGTTAAGGTTACTATTAAGGCCAAATGTTGTAATAAGCATACAATGGTTTTTCAAATAAAGGAGGACCAAATTAAAGATCTTTTAGAAACCAATGAAAAGTTTAAATATATAGAACCTCTCACCACGAATCTATAATTATCTCACTAAGGATATATGTCTCAACGAAAACATTTAGAAAACAGAGTCCGTCATTTGCTCGGTCAACAACCCCATGGTGTACGTCTTACAGGAGGTGCTATTACTGGTGCCACGAAGGCCGGTCAGCAGAAATATTTAGATTTCATGCGTGATCAAAAGGAAAATTATTGTTTAAGTCATAAAGAAGCACTAGCGGCCTGGAAAAAATTTAAAGGAACTTCCTGCGCTAAAAAGAAGAAACCAGCAGCCCGTCAAAAGTTAACCCCTAAATTGCGTCAAATATTCGAAGAGGACGATTTTGATGGAGATTACGATGGACCATCTATTGCTGAAATGATGGCAGATGATGTCTACGATGAAAACCAACTAGATGATTACGATGGACCATCTATCGCGGATATGTTAGCTCAACCGGAAGATATCTATATTGATGATATAGATGATTTCGACTATGGAGCTGAACCGGTTCCAACACCTAATCATGAAGAATGTCTTAAATTACTCGGTCTTACAGGTGCTGGTCTCGTCGGAGGAAGTCTAGGTAGTCGTCTTAAAAAGTTGAGAGCTAGAGCAAAGAAAGTTCGTCAAAAGGCACCTGCTCTTATAAAACAGGCTCGTAGTTTGGAGCGAAAATATAAAAACGGAACATTAAACCAAAAAGATGCCATGAAATTAGTTAAGCAATTAACTGGTGGAGGGTTAATTGGCGGACAAACTCGTAATATGGAAATGGCTGAGAAAGAAAAACTCAGGATCTTCCTTCAGGAGATGCGAAAACATGGTATGTCTGATTCAGAAGCGGTCGAAGTCTATAAAGAATTAAAAGCTAAAAAGGGAGGTAACTGGTTCAAAAGCTTTACTAAAACTCTCGGAGCAGTAGCACCATTTCTTCCTCTATTGCTATAACTATAAAAATTGACTCATTGAATGGGCCTTAAGTGAATCATCTGTAGGAGAAGATCCTATGACTGTTTTAACATTACGGTTACCAACTGAAGAAAAAGATACAACATCTGCTGGGGTTCGAAAGATAATTGATCCTTCTGAACCCGGTGACATAAAAAAAGACGCAACCAGAGAGCCAGCTAGTGATGGAATTCTAGAACCAATTACCGTTGAACCTGGATTAAAAACAATAGCGGGAATTTTAAATTTTTCTGATAGATTTAGTGCTAAAGTTCCACCGAGACTATGACCTGTAATATAAGAAGGTTTACCGAATTCGGATACGAGATCACCAAAATCTTTTAAAGTTCTATCCCATCTTTTAGTTGCTTTTATTTTACCGAGAGCGAGTCCTGCATCTGTCACTACATCATCTATATTTTCAGTACCTCGGACCGATACTATTACGCCATAACATGTTTTCCAGGCACCCATCTCAGCTGTTCCTCCGAGATATTGAGCCCCAGGGACTTCACCTCGGTGTTGATAGACAGCGGCGGCTAATTTAGCTATGATTTTCTCTTTTTTCGTTGCGATCGATAGAAATTTAGGTAAAACAGTTCCTAAATTAACCATTTTAGTAATATTTTTCACAATTTTTCCGACTAGTGAGATAGTAAAATCAGAACCTGCCTCCAAAAAAGTAATAATTTCACGTAATTCCTGATTAGACAACTCGTCCATATAATATCTCAGAGATAATATATGGAAAATCTTCGCCTTCGAATAAAAAATCTTACTAAACTGCATCGATGTGATTGTGGATATAAAACAACCAGATCCTGGAATATGAAAAGACACTTAGCTAACGGAGTAAATAAACACCCTTCTCATGAACCACGGTTGTTGGAGCTTTTAGGATTGTTACCGATCGAGAAGGAAGATTAGTCAATTTTTTAATATCTTCTTTTCCAAAACCTAGGTATTTCTCTAAGAGATATTTAAGACTATAAGCGGAACAAAATTGAGGAAAAACCGTAATACTATTCATTTCATTTAAAATGGTTCTCGTCCGTTTATAGTCATTAGCGAGGTGAGAAATATAAATAAAAGACACTCGTGAGGCACGGCCCTGGTTTAAAATCAATTCTGAAATACGGACTAATTCCTTTTCAATTTTTTTATCAGTGGTCCCCTCGACATCATCAAAAATAACTAAAGAATTCTTTATCATTGCTAGATCAATTGGATCCTCAATTAGTTCTTCAACAAAAGGAACCCGGGTTATGTATTTAAAACAATCTAAAGCTGGATCGGATGGTTTATTAGAGAATAAGAAAATATCATTTTTCGGAAAGATTTTATGGTAATTCTTCACTAGTTCTCCAGTTATGGTAGATTTACCAGATCCTGATTGTCCAGTAATATAATGCACCTGTCTTTCCACTTTAGGATCAAATGTTAAATGCATAGTTCCATCTGTAAGTTCAACCTCTGAACCTTTCGATCCATTTAGTAACAATAAGATCTGATCATAATAGCGTCCTAGTGAAGGATCTTCTGGTTTTTGTCTTTTTTCTAATGATGTCATTAATTGAGCTAATTCCGATCCACTAAGTGCTCGTTTGACTTTTTTCATAAATTCTTCGGCTAATATTTTGGATTCGGAAGTTTCTTCTGGACGATAGGGAGTATCTATATCAGCGACATGAATTACTTCTTTATCTAGCTCACCACCTTTTACATAACTGACAGTTTTTCCTACATCCAAATTTAATTCAAATTTCATATACTTTATATGAGATTTAAATAAAAACAGCGACCACTTTAATCGATTTTTGAGTTGTCTCCTACAAAACGATCATCAGTCTCGAATATTTTAAACATTAGTTCAGTTTTTATTTTTGGATCATTAATAGCTTTTTTCAGTTTCTTAGGACATCCTAGTCTTTCTTCGGGATATTCTCCAATCATTTCAATTATATGATCATCTGATTGTAGTTTACCTAAATATCTCGGAGTAATCTGATCTTTACGGAGCTCAAAAAACTTAGGAAATTGGCCGATCTTAAGGCGGAAATAAATTACTTCTCCTTTCAAATCTAGATTATTACTAACGAAATGACTAGGAGGAACTAATAGATGGAAAATAAAAGTTGGTTTAGGTTCAGTCATTACACCCCATTTTTCAATGGACAATTCTCTCGATTCAGGCATATACCTTTATAGAGAAAATATTTTATGAGTTGTCTTTATTGATCCATAAGACGTTGTCGAAGAGTTTTCTGAGACATAATGGCTCCACCTAGACGCCCAGCTCCCTTATCACATCCGCCCATCCCAACTGCCTTCATCAAATCACTAGCTCCATGGATAGCCGCCGGAGCCATTTTAGCTAGTGAGCCTAGTTTACTAAAGAATGAACCGCCATACATCTGTTGGGCTTTTCGGAAATCAACCCAGGTGCTATCCTGACGAGTTTTAATAACATCTGCCTGGTCAACTACACCAATCTGACTTACTGTCTGACCATTAGTAACAGTAACCATGCCTTCATAGATACAAACCACATTGCACTGAACACCAATAGTTTCGGTTTGGTTAATGTTAGTAACATTTGCGGTAATAGACAACTGACTATTAGTATTAACACCCGCGGCAAAATTATCAGGCATCGCGAGATCTTCTACATCAATTTTCAGGAATGATCCTGCGAGACCCTTCACATCACCAGTGCTTAAAGATTGAGTTAGACCATTAAATTCTACCCAGGACATCTCCAAACCATTTTTACAGGACATAGCAAATAGATCGTTACGAGTCATAGTAGAAAATTGACCAGATTGATTCAAATAACCGATACTCAGAGAATCAACTCTCAGTGCGGTATCAGTAGTTTCGAAAGTTTTGTCTGCTTCAGGGCGAGTAAACCACAAATAAATACTAGACGGAATAGTACCGAGCTGGATAGAGTTATTAGTTACTTTAGTTGATTGGTTAGGAGGAAGAGTCTGGCTAAAATTGTTAATGTAGGTATCCGCTTTGTAATATTGGTAAACAGGTGATTGAGGAACTTCACCAATGCTATCCAAAAGAGGAGGAGTCAGGTAGTTAATCAACAATTGAGGAGGCTCAGTTGTACCCTGACCGATATCGACTTTAGCATTAGTAATAGTAACTCCAGAAGATTTAGCATGAGACCAAATACGGGCTAGATTTCCAGCTTTAAACGAGAAACTGACACCCATGTTAGATACACCATATAATGCACTTTCCAAATGTCTGGAGCTATACAAAAAGGGACTCATCAAAAGAGGTTCGGTTACGGTAAATACCACAGTAGCTTCAATCGGAACACTAGCATCAGTGGACAGTGGATTAATAATAGAATCCATTTTATAAGCTCCCCGACCAATTTCGTAGGAACCATTATCATAAGTGGACAGAGGATTACGGACACCTCCGACACCATCAATATAGTTTTGATAGTTATCTAACATTGAAGGGGATTGACTCAAATCCTTTGATCGGTTTTCAAAAGAGTTATTGTAACGAAGCATACATTCCAAAACATCTGAATATTGGGTATTAAAAGAAGTTCCGTTAATGGTTGCTTTAAGAGAGCTAGTAATAGATCCAATAGGCATTGCACGAGGAGCATCTAATTCATCACTTAACAGGGGTTGACCAACTGGAGCAGTTCCTGTAAAAGTAATTTGGAATTGATGACGAACGAAAATACGGCGATCAATCAAAACGTTACTAGCACTAGTGTTAAAAGACCAGTTTGCACCTGCAGTAGAATAAGAGTTAGCCTGTTCAACTGACCAACTCTGGTTTTGACAGCCCTTAAAAACACTCCATTTAAGTTTCTGTTGTCCATATTTCATTGCTTCTAGACGTGGGTCCAAAACATTCTCAGTGGTCAACGGTCTAATCGAATTTGTTTGTCCTGACATATATCTTTTATAATATAATTTTTTAGTCTCTCTTAAATGTAAACTTTATTGCGATGCTTTCATTGATTCCTAGAAATAGGGGAACTAGTGCTCCATTAGTAAGTTGGATATAGATATCTAAGTCAACCGATGATAAGTCTTCATTACTTAAAAGGTCCAAATACTTTCTATAGCTGGGACTAGAAACTAGATTTTGACGCCAGTCAACTCCTCCCTGGTTAATAAGGTCAAAATAACTTAGGACGGAACCGGAGGGATTATTAAATTGGCCGATATTAGATGTTAAACCGCCTGCAGCCCAACAGATAACGGCTGGATTATAAGAAGTAATATTAACTGGAGAAGCATCTAGGTTAAATAATTGAAAAGTATTACCAGTTAAGACTTTAACTTTATATTGTTGGTCCGCAGGCGGGGTAATACCGTCAATCTGATAGTCTCCCTTAGCTAGGTAAATCTTTTCCCCATCGACTAGTTGATGACCAATTTTAGTTGAAACGACCGAAGGACTAGCGAGACTCATATTGGTAATCCTAGTAGAATTAATGGAGTTAGGGTTAATTGGAAAAGGTAAATATTCATTTCGGACCGAAATACTACTCGAATAAAGAACTAAACTTCTAGTATTATTCCAAAAATAAATAGAATCATATTCCTGAAGCATACAATAGAAATTATCTGGACCAATGTTTTTCCATGGTAAATAGTCACGATCGAGGTCAGCGGGTGGATTAATTATGTCAGATTGCTGAGGAAAACCAAAAGCACCATTATTGCTCGCGTAAGGTCGAGCTAATTCAGTTTTGAAGCGAAATTCCTTAAAAGTATCAATTGAACCAGTTAAATAACCACGAGTAACTTCAATCCGAATTGATTCAACAAATTTTTCCATTTGACTGTTATGGTAGATATGAGCCAATGGAGAGCGAACATAATCGTGATTAATGACTAGTGCGATACGTTTTGATCCGGCATCATAGATTAAATAAGGTGGACATTCGGGACTATTACTAGGATGCGCAGCTTTCATTGCTTTCCAGGAATCATAATAGGCACGATTAATCAAAGAAACCATTCTCTCAATTGTATAAACGGCATAATACAGTGGCGCAGTAGTATAATCCTGGAGACCATTATTATCTAAAGGTGATCTAGGTAAATTAGTACTATTAATGAAAGAATCGATATCATTTTCATAAATAATCCGCTGAGGGAAATCCTCTCCACTCGGAAGATGGGTTAAACAAATACCGTATTGGGTGGCATTAATATCGTCATTTAAACCTTCGAGAATTTCTGCATAAAAGATTGGTAACGAAATAGCCGAAATATTAATAAATTCAATGGCAAATTTATAGTCAGATTGTTTAGGCACAATTCGACCGGTTTTAATAAAAGTTCGAGCACGCTTAGTAACACCTAGACCATATCCATTTGTATTTGGAAGATTGTTATAGATATTATCTATCCTTAAATTGTAGTAAATGTTATCCGCTCCTTCACAATGGGTCATATAACATCTACTATATTTTATTTCAGTTAACTAGAAGGCTGATTATGTCGTCAGGACTAATCGAAGAACGGTTAAAAATAGTTGAAAAATCCTTAATTGAAATCTCAGGGTAAAGTAATCTAATAATGCACCAACGTCCACAGGTAGCAATATTCGGATCAGAAGTTGATTGTAAAGAATATTGATTATAGTGTATTTTTACTCCATTAGAAGCCTGGTTATAAAGAATCTTAGTTAGTTCTTTAATATTCCCATTAAAACGTTGGGCTTTTAAAGTATCCATATGGTCGTATTGGTCATCTGGAATATTCCCATAACTATCGAAAAAACATAACCCGGATGAATTTTGGTAGAGACAACACCAGTGACCATAGTTTTCTGCATTTAAAAATAGAATAAAGCATTTTTTAGCGGGCCCTAAAATCTCAGCTAATTTTTTGTTATCTAACTCACGGTAGGATAAAATATTAGGCATATCTCTTCCGCCTATTTTCCGATATAAAGATATTAAATCTAATCCACTTAGTGGTTGATACTTAGTCATATAACCTTACTTAGAAAGTTTATTGACTAATTTGTCTTTAATTAGTTGAACTAATCTGGGATCTTTAAGAATTAGATCGAAAAATTGATCCACAAAATCTGGACTAGGACTAGGGCTAGGGCTAGGGCTAGGGATAGGAGGATGATTCTTTTTAACATGAGCGCAAAGTCCAGTTGCATAGGCATATTTCTTATCACATTTGGTACATTTAAAAGTAGCTTCGATTGAACTAGTTCGGGGCATATATTATTAAGAAATGTTTTAATTCTTAATAATATTATCTAAAAAACGGTTTTTATGATTTGGTATCCTAATTTCAACGAACCTATATAATCTGAAGAGGATACATTATAAAATAAAACTGTTATTTGATTTGTTCCATAAGCTCTTTTTACGACGGGTACAATAGGAAGACCACCAAACGTTAAAACAAAATCACTAATAAACACGTTAACTATATCCTGGTCACGAAGATCATTAATAGTTACAACTAAGGAAATCGGTGTTCCGAAAGTAAATCCACCTGTGACTGTTTTAATGAGCCCGGTATTAGTATCTACCGTGACGGGGGTGCTTATTGTTCCAGTTTGTTGATATTCTTTAGCTTTTACCAAAGTTATACCGTTAACAAAAATATTTTCACAAAAGACATTTAGCCAGCTTTTTCTAACCATTGAACCGAGTAAATTTAAGGACATATACTAAGGCTAGGATTTTTTATGTCGCACATTTCTAATGGTATGTTAAAACTACCTAATCTAATATCAGGAGTTTCACATGGAATATAAAAGCAAATGTCTTCGTATCTATGTTTATCGAAGGAAAAAACTAAGGTGAAAGTATTATCATCTAACCTTTCTATAGTTTGTTTATCTATCATTTTTGATTCCGGCAAATCGAATGTCATTCTACTTTTTAGCTTTAAATCATCAAAATTAATCTTTTCGATAGTTTCTTTTGGTAATCCGGCGCCTCTTAGTATATAATAAATATCATTTTCTGCATCAGGGGTTAGATCAAATGTAAAAGTGGATAAAAATTTTCTTACATTATATATTACCAATGGTAGTCCGAAAGATCCGAGTCTAATATCACGAAGCTGACCGGCCAAATGAATGCGAATGTGGGCGGTTTGGTAATCGCCGAAACATAAATCCAATGCTATGGTCTCGTCGTCTATTTCCTCGAGTGATTGTAGATCTAATATTTTAGGTAACTCATTACCAGTTCGCGATCTAACAGATAGATCATTAAAATTAGCCGATTTAACAGTTTCTTCCGAAAAACCGGATCCCATTAGTGCGAGTCTCATGTCGTGCTGAGACTGAGGTGTTAAATCAAATTTGTATGTCGTCATATATCTTATAATATATAATAATAAATTCCTTAATAAAATATTAATTATTAATATCAAAACCACTGTGAAATTAGTTGATTTTGTGCTAGGTTCGTACACAACTCAAAACCACTGTGAAATTAATTGTTTTTAACCAACAACTAATTATGTATAGAAATTAGTTGATTTTGTGCTAGGTTCGTACACAACTC
>Ga0136588_1000552_pt1 | contig 13528 bp, 15 predicted proteins | sample AntRauMFilla1564_FD_104782 | JGI IMG/M metagenome (GOLD analysis project Ga0136588, IMG submission 104782) | Saline lake microbial communities from Rauer Islands, Antarctica - Metagenome Filla 1 #564 | ecosystem: Environmental > Aquatic > Non-marine Saline and Alkaline > Saline | place... | reverse complement strand
TGAAGCGAGCTACTTCGTGAATGATTCAATTACTTTAACGGCCGGTGCACAAAACATCTTCGACCAAGATGCTGAGCGTATTAATATCCCAGCGGCCCAAGGTATTCCCAATAACAACTGGGGAGGTGTGTTTTACGAAACCTCTCCATTTGGTATCAATGGCGGTTATTATTATGTTCAGGCAACGTACAACTTTTAAGTGTTAGCGCTTTGTAAAAAGTTGCATGAAATAAAAGACTAAAAGTGCATCGACAACATCACCTTTGCACTTCACACATTAAGTCTTGTGGTGCGTTTAGTTTAGAACGCCGCCGCAGGGCTTTTTTATGTTATGAGCCAAGGATAAAGCTGCTCTTATATGAATGAACTAAACTTGCCCAAAGAAGCACAACATGCGCTTGAAAAAGCGCAGCACTGCGTGCAAAAAAAAGACTATGGCCAAGCGCATAAAATATTCAGGTCGCTGCTTCAGGTCTATCCTCAAAATGGCGAGATCCACTTGGTCTTAGGTGAACTTTATAGCGTTGTAGAAGAGTTTGATCTAGCTATTTCTCACCTGTCGCAGGCTTGCCAAAGAATGCCGCAGGATTACAGGCCCATATTTAGCTTGATGGATACTTTTGAAGCAGTGAATGCGCATGCAGACGTAACTACCTTAAATGATTTTATGTTAGTGCAATTTAGGCAAAGTCCTGAAGTTTTGTATAAAGCGGCCCTACACTGCAGTGAAACCGGCCAATTCACCAAAGCTAAAGAATATTGTAAACGCTGCATTGCGCTTTGTGAGTCGTCTTCAAAAATGGTGCAATTACTCGCCTATGCTTGGCTTTTAATTCTTAAGCTTGATGCCAGCATGCATTGCAGCAGCAGCGCAGATCAGCTTATAAAGTTATTAGAAAGCCAACCCAAACATTCACCTCAAGCGATGCTTTTACATTATGGAATTGGTGAAGTGTTTCATCATTTAGGCCAAACCGAAAAAGCTTTTATGCAATGGCAGCAAGCGAACAATATTCAGCGCATGCAGGCTAATTTTGACACCCAAGAGCTTGCGACCTTTTTTGGCCAAATAAAAAGTGTTCATAGCCCGTTTACCCAACATAACAAACGCCTTGAACATAACAAACGCCTTGAACATAATAATAATGCGAATGTAGAAGGGCCAATCCTTATATTTATAATTGGCTTACCCAGAACGGGCTCAACACTTCTTGAAACGCTACTAAGTAAACATTCGGCCATAGAAAGTGTGGCAGAGACAACTATCATCAGCGAACAGCTTGCGCGCTATTTTACCCAGCATTTCAAGCAGCCATATCCACTCTTTATGAGCGCATTATTACAAGACTCTTGCGAAAACGATACGCTGCTTAAAAACGCACGGGCCATTTATGACAGTGCCATTAAAAAACGCCAGTTAACCGCCCCTTATATAATCGACAAATTGCCGGCAAATTTTCAGTCAATAGGGCTTATTAAACGCGTTTTCCCTGATGCCAAAATTATTCACTTAAGCCGTAATTTTGACGACGTCGCCTTGTCTATTTTCAGGCATCATTTTGCCAGCAACGAACCCTATTTTTGTGATTTGTCGCAGTTAAATGTGTATCACGGTTTTTATCAAAGCCTAATGGCCTTTTGGCATAAAGCCTTTGGTAGCGAAATACACACGCTGCAGTATGAGGACCTAGTGCAGCAACCTGAAACGCTAATAAGCCAAGTACTAAGCTACTGTGACCTTGAATTTGAACAAGCTTGTATATATCGGCAAGCGGCAGATCCTGCCCATACAGTGCAAGATCTGCATATTAAACCTATAAAAACCCTTAGCGCGGTCCAGGTTCGTGCACCCATATCAAACTTGTCAGTGGGAAATGCAAAGCCCTATAAAGCAATGATGAACGAGTGCTTAAAAGGAAGTACAGACTAAATTTACTCTTTTAACCCGTTCATGAATACCGTCTTTATTGTGATCTATACTGAGTCTAATACGGCCCTGTAAACTCACATATAACGCTCTTGCCAGTGTATTGTCATTAGACTCAGGGCACAGCGTTAAACTGGCAGGCGAAGCGTTTTCACCGTTTTCGTAAAACTGTATCGGTGATTTTGGTCCTTTCATTTTGTGCTGCGAACGCAGGGCAGCGCGCGCCGCAAGCAAAGGCTCATCAGCATCGCGAAGGTTATTACCATTGTTATCAGCAAATACAATTAACGGCTGCGCCCAGTCTGTAGAGCAGGTTGTGTGATCAAAAGCAGGGCACACTTTGCTTGTTTGATAATGACTTATGGCGTAGGTCCTAGCATATCGAATGATCGCGTTGGTGTGATTTATATCTGCAGCAATTTTGTGCACATCGATAATTCTTTTAGCGCTTGGCGCAGCAATGCCTAATACTATGTAAAATAAAGCGATGCTAACGAGTAGTTCAAGCAGTGTAAAACCGCTGTCAAGATCTGTTTCTTTTACCACAAGCTGTTAATCCCATCTTATATAAAGTGTGAGATAAAAGCTTAACCGTGTTTATTTAATTAAATACTGGTCTTTGTGATAGTAAACATAGAACAAAATATAGACTAAGAACCTTAGCTACAGCTAAGCTCGTTTCCATCAGTATCTTCAACAGCGCCAAGCCCCTTTTGCTTTGACTCACATGTTGTCAAAGGTGACTTACCGTCACGCATTGTTAACGTTTTAACCACTCTTACACTAAAATTCACTTCACTACTCCTAATTAATACGGGTAACCTATATAATATGAAGGGCAGTGGATGCGTATGCAGTTATACAATAGCATGTTAAAATTTATACTTTGTTGTAGCACTGGTCTGCAAACCCTGACTTACAAATTATCCACCGATAGCATAAATATTGAACGGAGCCTACAGTGTTAAAACAGAACATTATTGATGAAATGAGAGTGCTTCCTAGCATAGACCCTAGTTTTGAGGTGAACCGCAGGGTTAATTTCATTAAACAGCAGCTACTCGATTCTGGTATGAAATCTTTAGTACTGGGCATTAGCGGTGGTATAGACTCTTGCCTACTAGGCCGTTTAGCGCAATTAGCGGTCAATGCTTTAAATGAAGAAGTAGGCCAAGAAGCTGCGCAATATCGTTTTATTGCAGTAAGACTGCCTTATTCAAGCCAAGCTGATGAAGCCGACGCCCAAGCCAGTTTAGATTTTATAGCGCCAAGTCTTTCTGTAACGGCGAACGTAAAAGAGGGTGCCGACGCTATTCATAGTGCAGCTCGTGACGCACTGCAAGCCTCGTCGGCTTTTAACAATAACGATATTACTAGCGCGTTAGACGATTTCGTAAGGGGCAACGCCAAAGCGCGCACGCGTATGGCCATACAGTACGATATTGCAGGCTTAAGCAAAGGTTTAGTGCTAGGTACCGATCATTCAGCCGAGAATATTACGGGGTTTTATACGAAGTACGGCGATGGCGCCTGTGATTTAGCACCGCTGTTTGGCCTAAACAAACGTCAGGTGAGACAAATATCTGCCTTTTTAGGCGCACCAGAGCACGTTATTACAAAAGCGCCAACCGCTGACCTAGAATCTTTGCAGCCGCAGTTAACTGACGAAGCGTCACTTGGGCTGACATATAATCAAATTGATGACTTTTTAGAAGGTAAAAGCCAAGACAAGAGCAGTGACGAGCGTTTAATAAACATCTATACTAAAACGCAGCATAAACGAATTCCTATTCCGACTATTTACGACAACGAGTAATATATAATGAAGAAGATAGAAGCGATAATTAAACCTTTCAAACTTGATGATGTAAGAGAGGCCCTTGCAGATGCTGGGGTGTCAGGTTTGACGATCACTGAGGTGAAAGGTTTCGGTCGCCAAAAAGGCCATCAGGAGCTGTATAGAGGGGCCGAATATCAGGTAGATTTTTTACCTAAGGTAAAAATTGAGGTGGTGGTTAATGACGATATTGTTGACTTGGTAGTAGAAAGTATTATTGAGGTGGCTAAAACAGGCAAAATTGGCGATGGCAAAATATTTGTGTCTGATGTGTTGCGTACTATCAGGATCCGCACCGGTGAAGAGGGCGCTGATGCGCTAGGATAAACTTAATAAATCAATAGCAAGGGACGCTTAACAACTGCTTGGCAGATAAAAAGCAGCCCAAGTATTTTAAGCCTTAGTGATCGTGTCCACCAGCACCGTGCACGTGTCCATGCTCGAGTTCTTCGGCGCTTGCTTCTCGCACGTCTTCAATGCTCACATCAAAGGTAAGTGTTAGGCTTGATAACGGATGATTGCCGTCTACGGTAACGTGCTCGTCAGTTTTATCGATTATTATGACCGACTGCTCACCTTGGTCGGTAGTGGCGCGAAAGCTCATGCCCACTTCAATGTCCATACCTTCAAACATACTAGCAGGTACTGCCTGCACCAATGCGTCTTGACGGTGCCCGTAAGCTTGCTCAGGCTCAACAGTTATTTCAAACTTCTCGCTTTTTTGCTTGCCATATAAAGCGTCTTCTAAGCCCGCTATCATAAAGTTGGAGCCTTGAATAAATGCTAGTGGCTCAGTTGACTGAGATTCATCAATAATGTCTCCGTCCTGTGTTTTAACGGTATAGTGAAGCGTAACTACGTGATTGTCGGCTATTTGCATAAATATCCTTTTGGTTAAGTAAGATAAGTTAGTGCTAAGATTATAATATCAATACTATCTTGTTAATTCGTAAGGTAGTGGCGTCACGCTAAGTCTAACATCACTGTCTTTTAAGCGCACTACCGCGTTTGGGTCAGTGTCGTTGGGCATAACCGCGAGCAGCTTTACCGTTTTGCTATTGCCCGACTCGTCCACTGCATTAGGCCTGCTTACGGCGCGCACAATAACACCGCTGCGTCGCCAGCTCTCGCCTATTTGCAACTCTATGTTGTCGCCGGCGTTAATGCTTCGCTCACTTTCAAGCGTACCGCTTAATAAAAACGTAGCACGTTTGTTTTTGCCTAAAAATTTGGTTCTAGCCACTACTTCTTGGCCCATATAGCAGCCCTTGTCGAAATCGATGGCGTGTATGCTTTGAAAGTTTAGCATTTGAGGCACAAACTGGCTCATAGTGGCGGTTTGTATGTTAGCAATACCGGCTTCAATTTCTAGCATATTCCAACGGTCGCAGGGAACAAATGCGTCGGCGTCGCTAATATCTAGCAGCCTTTGCTTGCCTTGGTCGCTTAGGTAACACAAGTAGCGCAGGCTTGCGTCATTAAAGCAAATAGCTTGGCCGAATTCACTGTTGGTAGTGCTCATATGCGTGCTACTTAGCGCTGGAAACAACACCCTTAGGTGCTTAATGTTTTCATCGCCGGCAATGCCGATACAATGGAGCTCTTCGTTTATTTGAATGTCTACTTTTGAGAACACACCGTATTTCTTAAGCTGTTCTTGGCTAATTATTGCCGAGTCTTTATGCATGCTAAGGAGAAATGCGTCATTACACTGGCTTATTATAATAGCGGCAAACATTTTGCCTTTAAAGTCACAGTGGGCGGTTAGTCGTGCGCTCGCGCCGTCAAACCTTTTGGTCGATACCGTTAATTGCCCATTTAAATAGTCGAAGCGTTGTTCGCCCGATACTTTAACAATGTTTAGGTCATCTAGTGTTGCCATAAATGAATGTGTAGCCACGTTACACGCTCCTTAAAAAGGGTTAAAAATATAGTTGCTGTGCATGTTATCAGGTAGAACTATGGGTTACCTGTGCATTTTACAATAGTCGCACAAAGATTTACTTGCTAAAGCAACAATTATCCCAAGATCAGTATTTTGGAGCTTAGCTTAATGTTAAGCTAACATTGTAGAACTTATTTAATAAAGGAAAGAGTTTTGAACGCGAAGGTATTTGAACCTAAACGATTAGCACGATTAAGATGGGCCTGTAGAAGAGGCATGTTAGAACTTGATGTTCTACTACTGCCTTTCGTAGATCAGGCGTTTGACACACTCACTTTTCAAGAGCAAGAAACGTTAGAGCGGTTATTAACCTGCGACGACCCAGATTTGTTCGCTTGGTTTATGGGACATCAACGTTGTTTCGATCCAGATCTGTCTGAAATGGTGAGTATAGTGCTAGACCGGGTTAAGATTAGAGCTGACTAAAGCCGTTTAAACACGTTTAATATAAGGCTTATATGTGTCAATAACGATTGCACTTGCGCCATCAAACCAATTTGTTGACCGTTGTAATGTTGCTTGCCTGCTAATAGCGGTAGCGATAACCCTACTACTTGCCAAGCATACTCTTTCCACACTCAGCTATATTTTACTACTTAGCCTCACCGTTATGTGTATTTTCTTACTGAAAGGGCGTAAGCAAGATACTATCACTCACTTGATATTGCATGAAGGTGACGTTGGCGCTGGTGTGCATAGAATAAACGACGAATATGAGCCTTTAGCCGTGCTGTGTGAAGTACACTGCAGGCATAATCAGCTGGGTTGCTGGCTTGCATTTCAAAAAACGCCTAGTAATGAGTTGTCACCTTGGGCTAGGCAAAAAAAACTGCACTGGGTGTTTTTACCTAAATTCTTGCTTAGTCCTTCTCAATATAAAAGCATATGTCGTCACTTAATATGGCACGTGTCTTAACTGGCGCTTTGGCGCTTTTCAAAACAAAGTGCGTGAGAACACCATGGTTTTGACAAACACCGATTATGCACTGATATGAAGAAGTTTTCATGAAGAGAGTACTTTAGTCTATACTAACAATGAATATCACGGTTGATAACTTTCCTGATGGGGAAAGTTTCCATGTATGTAACTTGTGTGAAAGTATTGGGCCTAATGAATATGAATACCAAAACGCTACAGCTTTATCTAAAAGCACTTAGCCACAAACCTAGCACGACGCTACAAAGCGAGCATTCATTACCGAATATGTGCTTGCCCACAGTAAGTTGTCAGCGCCAAGAGTCTATTAATGCAAAGCATTGCACCACTTACAATCAACTTACGAAGTGGCAGCCGGGCCTAGCTTCGCTGGTGCATCCCAATTATATTCAAACTTTATCACTGCCTTTGCAGTTAGAAATGATGGTGCATAAAGATTTTCCTTTTGCGCCCATGGGTATGGTGCATGTGGCCAATCAAATAAGCGTAAATAAGCTACCCAGTCAAGCTGATAAATTACATTTACAGACTTATTTTGGCGGTGTTTTTTACCACAAAAAAGGATGGTTGTTTGAGCTTGTCACCACCGCAAGCAGCGCGAACAACATAAACGATGATGCGCCTGATATAAAAGCCACGAGTTTTTACTTAGCTCGCACTAAGCATGCGGATGCAGCAGAGGCTGTAAAAAATCATGCCAAGCAAGCGCCTGACTGGATTTCAAGCGTAGCTGCTGTGGGCGTTTCAGAAAAGCTTGAAGTGAATTTTGCGAGTAACATTGGCCGCCAATACGCGAAAGTGTCGGGCGATTATAACCCCATTCATTTACATAACATGAGCGCAAAATTCTTTGGCTTCAAAAAAGCCATAGCCCACGGCATGTTCTCAAAAGCGCTCACGGTCTCAAACATTGCCAATAAGCATCGCTTTTATCAAAGCCCATTCACAATAGACACTGTGTTTAAACATGCAATTGCGCTACCGGCAAACACTATACTCAATACTCGAGAGTGTGCCTCAAACACAATAAATTTTAACTTAAGCCCCAAGACAGGCACCAAAGAACACATATTTTTGCATGGCAATATTAGATTTTAGTTATTTTGGCTAATAATGTGATTTTTTGAGCTGAATAACATGCGTGAGCGGCTCACTGCACTTGGCTACAGCGACATATCCTTGTTAATAATAGTAGGGCCAGAGTTTTCCAACAGTTCAGGATAATCTAAGTTGTAATGCAGCCCGCGGCTTTCTTTGCGCTTGATGGCACAAATGACAATAAGCTGGGCAACGCAGAGCAAATTCCTCAGCTCAAGCATGTTGTTACTTACTTTAAAGTTAGAGTAATACTCGTCCACTTCCTGCTTCAGCAAATTAATCCGCCGCGCGGCGCGTTCCAAGCGTTTGTTAGAGCGCACTATGCCAACGTAATCCCACATAAATAAGCGTAGCTCATGCCAGTTGTGCTGAATAATAACCGCTTCATCTGAATCAATAACGCGGCTTTCATCCCAAGGTTCAATAATGGCGTTTGCATTAGCCGACTGCTGCTTGCTGTGACCTAATTGCCCGCTGGCAATCAGGTGTCTAGCGCAGGCGTGTGCAAATACCACGCATTCAAGCAGCGAATTACTGGCCATGCGATTAGCGCCATGCAAACCTGTGTAAGCCACTTCACCAATTGCATACACGTTGTCTAAATTAGTACGCGCATCAAGGTTGGTGACCACGCCTCCGCAGCTATAGTGCGCTGCTGGTACTACCGGAATAGGCTGGCGAGTAATGTCTATGCCTAAAGAGCGGCACTTTTTATAGATGTTCGGAAAGTGCTTTATGATAAATTCGCTTGGTTTATGGCTAATATTTAAATACATGCAGTCTTCACCTAGACGCTTCATTTCGAAGTCGATGGCGCGAGCAACAATGTCGCGCGGGGCTAAATCGCCGCGTTCATCAAATTGCTGCATAAAGCGGGTGCCGTCGCCGTGGCACAAATATGCGCCCTCACCGCGCAGGGCTTCGCTAATTAAAAAGTTACCCGCGTCGGGATGATATAAACAGGTAGGGTGAAATTGATTAAATTCCATATTGCCAATATTACAGCCTGCTCGCCACGCCATAGCAATACCGTCGCCACTTGAAACATCAGGGTTTGAGGTGTACTGGTATACTTTACTGCCGCCGCCGCTTGCTAGTGCTACAAAAGTGGCCCTTATTGACTCTACTTTTTCAGTATTTCTGTTCCACACATAAGCACCCACACAGTGGTTGTCGTTTTTGCTTGTTTTAATCAGGTCTATGGCGTTGTAGCGCTCAAACAGTTGAATGTTTGGGTGATTTTTTACGCGTTCAGACAAGGTGCTTTGAACGGCGGCGCCGGTGGCATCAGCAGCGTGTAATATTCGACGATGAGAATGGCCACCCTCGCGAGTGAGGTGAAACTTAGTGTCGCCGTTAGCATCTAATTCTTGGTCAAAGGGTACGCCTTCACCTATAAGCCACTGCATACTTTGTTTGGCGTTTTGCGCGGTGAATCTCACCACTTCCTCATCGCATATGCCGGCTCCAGCTTTTAAGGTGTCTTGAATATGGCTCTCAATAGAGTCGTTGTCGTCAAATACCGCTGCTATACCACCTTGAGCATAACGAGTGCTGCCTTCGTCAATATCGCTTTTACTTAACACAATTACATTGCAATGGTCGGCTATATTCAAAGCAAGACTAAGCCCAGCCGCGCCGCTGCCAATAACTAGGAGGTCGCAGCTATGTTCTGCCTGTGCTTCTGGCAAGCTAGTGACTTCAGCCACAGATATTTCAGGCGAGTCTGCTTCTAATATCGTGGTTTGTGCAGACATCGCAGATTCGGATGTAGCCGTAGCGACTGCTGTAGGTGCTTGCATCGTTATTTTTTCAGACATAGTAATGGAAGTACTCGATAATTACGTGAAACTTGTTTGGATAGTACTAAATATTAGCAATAAAATACTAAGATAAAGCGTTTTTACGGATTAAATTTGATAAAGTTCGAACTTAAACCAAAAGTATGAGTCAATTATAGCACTTGCCAGCCGCCATTTCGGTAGTAGTGTAAAAGGAGATGTGGCTTTAATGAGCGAGCAAACAACCGACCAAGAGTTAGTTAAACAGGTACAAAGCGGAAATAAAAACGCGTTTAATTTACTTGTAGTTAGGCACCAAAATAAAGTAATGAACATTGTCTCGCGCTATGTCAAAAATTCAGGAGACGTAGCCGATGTTACTCAAGAAGCGTTTATAAAAGCTTACAGAGCATTGCCGAATTTTAGAGGCGAGAGTGCTTTTTACACTTGGCTTTATAGAATAGCGGTTAATAGCGCAAAAAACTATTTAACCTCGCAAAGCAGAAAGCCACCCGCGAGTGATGTAGACGCCCAAGAGGCCGATTTTTATGACGGTAGCGACGCCCTAAAAGAAAATGCGTCGCCCGAAAAAACCTTACTGTCAGAAGAGTTACAAACAAAACTTTTTGCGGCAATTGAAAGCTTACCAGACGATTTACGCGCGGCTATCACACTGCGTGAAATAGAAGGTTTAAGCTATGAAGAAATTGCCGCGGTGATGGAATGCCCGGTTGGCACGGTAAGATCTAGAATTTTTAGAGCTAGAGAAGCGATTGACAAGGTGATTCTGCCGTTAATTGAGAATTAATTTTTTATTTTGTTTACGTTCGTATATTCGTAATGGTTGATTTTTACTGAACGTTAAAATTTATAAAGCCTATATTTTCATTGGTTTAATAAGCAAAAGAAAAGATTTGGTACAACAAAATGAACGAACCATCTATTTGCGACTCGAATAGATAGGTTGAGCTAGGATATTCAGTCAATGACACAAAAGCATGAAAATTTATCGGCCATGGTCGACGGTGAAGCAACGGACAGCGAACGAAGCAAATTTGCTAAGTCCATTATGAATGATGCAGAACTGAGCGCAAAATGGCGAAGCTATCATTTAACACGCGATGTGTTGCGCAAAGACATGTCAAGTGACATTTCATTTGATATCAGCGACAAGATTGCCATAGCGTTACACGACGAACTAGCAATGATTGCGCCTAAGCCAGGTTGGCGGGAACTGCCGGTAGTGCAAGCTTTGCTGCCTATTGCTAGGCAAAGTGGCCAGTTAGCCATGGTGGCATGTGTAACGGCAATGGTAATTTTTGGCGTGCAAACTTACAATAAGCCTGAAATAACAGACCCTTTTAGAACTGCACCTCCTATTATAGGTCCTCAAGGCGGTTTAGCACCTGTGAGCTTGCAAAGCGCCAGTATTTCTCAGCAAGATCGCATGGACCAGCTTATCCAGCAAAGACGGCAAATCAACGCGCTAATTCAAGATCACGTGCGCCAGCAAAGGCTGCGAAATATCTCCACTTCTGATGCAAGCGTGAAAGCTGCAGAGTCTAACGAAGAATCGATCAATGAAAACGGTGGTAGTGCAAAATAAGATGACGCTATTATATTTTAAAAAACAGCTGCCTGCGATTTTATTGTCGGCGGCTGTTTTCATGTTTATCATCACATTTGCTCTGTATCCTTTAGCGAGTGCGGCCCAAAGCAGCAATGAAGCTCAAACGCAATTTGAAACGCAAACAGAAACGCAAGCAGAAACCAAATCTGGACTTGAATCACTGGCTGAGATCAACCAAGAAAACACCTTCGATGTGATGTCAGCTGATGCGTGGATGAATCGTTTGTCGAACACAATTAACCAAGTGTCGTTCGAAATTAGCTACGTAGTGTCTAGCCCAAGGCGTGAGACTATGCCTTACGTATGGCGACGAGCGCGCATGGAGAATGGCGATTCTGCTGAACAGCTTAGCTTGCTTAACGGCCCAGGCTTTGAACAAATTCGCATAAACAATAAAGTTAGCATTTTTGAGCCAGGCTTTACACCGCTTAGCATTAGGTCCGATTTTATAGACGGGCCTATTCCCAACGCCTTTTTAAACAACCCCGATTTATTAAAAGCGGGTTACGAGGTGTTACTCATGGGCCGTAATCGAGTCTCGGGCCGTATGGCCCAGCAAATAAGAGTGATTAGCAAAGACAAGTCGCGTTATCAATATAACTTATGGTTAGATGAGCAAACGGGGTTGTTACTAAAGCTAAACATGTACGACCTGCAAGGCGAGCTTTTAGAGCAAATGCAGGTTACCCAACTGTCTATTAATGACGATGTACAGCAATACTTTTATAATATTCAAGCCGACCAGTTACCGCCGGTCGCCAGCACACAAGCGACCGAGAATCAAGCGCTCCCATGGACGCTTGAATTTGTGCCCATAGGCATGCAAAAAGTCACCGAAAATTTACGCCGTATTTCATTAATAGGTCAGCCGGCAGAATATATGATGGTGAGTGACGGACTAGTTGACGTGTCCATTTACGTCATGAAAGCTAGCGACGCAAATCAAGAAGACATAGCGCTAACTACCGATGTTACCTCTATTGTGTCAATCTCAGACGGAAGAATTCAAGTAACGGTGGTGGGAGAGATCCCCTTAGAAACAGCCAGTAAAATGGCCAGCTCAATTGTCTTAAAAAGTGACCGTCCTTAAGCTTATTTGCGTAATAAATGTATCGTATAGCTCACATAACTTATGCAATCAGCACACAATCAGCACAATCAGCACACAATCAGCACAACTAGGACAATCGTTAAATGATTGAAGAAATGGGAACGGTAGTCGCATTAGAGGGTGATCATGTCTGGATTGAAACTCAAGTGAAAACCACTTGTGCGGGTTGCAAAGCCAGCGAAGCCTGCCCAACTAGCACCATCGCCAAAGCCTTCACCCCGAAAGCAAACCATGTACGCATTGAAGTACCGTGCCAGTTGGTAGTAGGCCAACAGGTTAAAATTGGCATAAGCGAGAGAGCACTGCTGCGCGCTTCTCTTATCGTGTATGTAGTGCCTTTGCTGCTGCTAATGCTCAGCGCGACTATTTTTATGACTGTTTTTCCGCAAGCACATGAGCTACTAGCGTTAGGGTTTGCCTGTACTGCTGCGCTAGGCGGTTTCTGGGGGGCGTCGGCATTTTCTAAACGCCCTAGCAATAAGCATCATTTTACGCCAATATTCTTAGGCGCAACGCTTTCTCCCGTCGTCACACATAAACATGAAATTCCCGTACATAAAATTGAGCAGTGAAGGGGTTTTGCATGTGAGTGCATGGCTGCTTTATTCGCCCAGCCAGCTCACAGCATAAGCGCTGAGGCTGCTGCTGGGGGCTAGATTGTACATTCACATGCAAATTATATCAAAATACCGATATTGCGCTTGATTTGTCGCAATTAGTCTCGCAAAACGGTATTATCTGTGTCCTTCATTATTCGCTGATGTTTCGCATAATTAAAGGTCGTTAAATGGTTAGTAAGCTATTCAAACAACGCACTTACTAACGCGTCAGTATTTCGTTAACTTTGTTCCGCTGCAAAGCTTCACCGCCCCGGGATATAGAACATAGTAGGTAACATTTTTTATATGCAACTCAAAAATATTCGTAACTTCAGTATTATCGCGCATATTGACCACGGAAAATCGACGCTGTCTGATCGTCTTATACAAGAATGTGGCGGCCTTACTATTCGCGAAATGAAAGGACAGGTACTCGACTCGATGGACATTGAGCGCGAACGCGGCATTACCATAAAAGCGCAAAGCGTTACCTTGTTTTACAACGCCAAAGACGGCGAAAAATATCAGCTCAATTTTATTGACACTCCTGGTCACGTGGATTTTAGCTACGAAGTATCGCGCTCATTAGCCGCCTGCGAAGGTGCTTTATTGGTGGTTGACGCCGGGCAAGGCGTCGAAGCGCAAACGCTAGCTAACTGTTAC
>Ga0136588_1000546_pt1 | contig 13599 bp, 8 predicted proteins | sample AntRauMFilla1564_FD_104782 | JGI IMG/M metagenome (GOLD analysis project Ga0136588, IMG submission 104782) | Saline lake microbial communities from Rauer Islands, Antarctica - Metagenome Filla 1 #564 | ecosystem: Environmental > Aquatic > Non-marine Saline and Alkaline > Saline | place... | reverse complement strand
TTTTAGACAAAAACCCTCTGACGATTCTAGGCGACTCTAGTTTGTCGTCTGCCGTCGTGTCCTTGAACTTGTCGGCGTCTCTTACCAGCGGGTCGTCTACCATCACCGTGACTAGTTTGATTAATACCACTACCAAAGAGATTGAACAAATCCCGGACAGTGGCGTGTACGTGTACATCATCGGGTCCAACCGGACGACCGGTAGTGCTACCGCTTTGAGCGGCAAGTACGACTACCAGTACGCCCAAGTGTTCCCCGTGTCCCGTGTGGTCGCCGGTTCCGTGACCAACGTGATCCAATACGCCACAACCAACGAGTGGACTTTGGACGCACAAGTCACTTACCTCGCAGGTAAAAAACAGTCTTTGTACGGTCCAACCCAAGGTTTGAGCGTGTACGGCGTATTCGACACCGACGCCGTTTCTTTCGAGCGCGTCGGTCTAGGTGGTGTGTCGTGGGTGTCCACTATCAAAACCCCTCAATGGGTCGCCGGCGATTACAAGATCCAAGGTCCAGGGACCGCACTGGCGGTTTCTGAATCGGGTCAAGGGTCCAAATTCGCCACGCTCAAAGGCGCCGGTATGACCAACGTAATCAAGTTCTCCACCGACTGGACGTTTGCGTACTGGGTCAAACACATTGGGGCAACCGGAACCGGGTCCAATGAAAGCCCCAATTTCGGCGGTTTGAGTGTTCAAGCGGGACAGGTTCACGTCCGCGTCCAACGTCAGAGCGCGACGCAGTTCAGAGTGTTTTCGCCCACTCTGGGGGCTAGCGTTTCACACACGCTCGCGACCGGACTCACCACGAGTATGTGGAACCACGTCGCGGTCACGTGGACCGCGGGTACCAAGACTTTGAACTACCTGGTGAACAACGTTTTGGCGGCTACGCACGTCAACACCGACGTCACACGCACGACGTTTGGTGCCGAGTTTTCGCTCGCTATTGCGGAGGCTATTACAGGTACCCAAACGGGCGTGTACTTTGACGACCTCCGGGTTTACAACCGCGTACTGACTTCGGGCGAGTTCCTTGCGTTGAATGACATTCAAAACTATTTCCACACGTTCGGGACTGTTCTTCCGGTCGAATCGAGGGACGCTTTGGTGACCGCCATGAAAAGTGCGAGGGTGACCGAGACCGAGACTTCTGCGACGGGGTACTCCAGCGTAAACACGACATTCAGAAACCAGCCGATGAAGTACGTGCTTGACAAAACCGGTACCAAGTTCCCCGCGACCACAGTCAATTACGTCCACGCCCACGCGATCGCGTCCGGGGCGACCCAAAACCCCGAACTGTTTGACGCTGACAAATTGGGAGTCGTTTCGGTGTTGAAACCAGCGTCCAATGAAATCCCTCATTTGACAATCCCAAACAGTTACTGGTCGCGCTTTTACAAACAATCGTACGCCGACGGTGCCGCTTTTTCTAGCGTGGCAAACATCGACTCGGTGTACGCCCCGATCGCGTTCACTACAGACGTGGACCTGACGAATGTGAAAGACTTTTTCACGGCACACCGCACCGTTTTAGCAAACAGCAACGCCGAACGGTACGCGGTAAAGCAACTAGAAGAAACCGTCTTGACCCACGCGTACGCGAACGTCGACGACCCCACGGATACCATGGTGATTACCGAAGGCGGGGAGTACCAAGTCGTGATTGTGGGGAAAGACGTCGACGGAAACGTCGGGGTTGGGCTGTTGGAAACGGGACCATCAACCACATTCAACAAGACACTTGTGTACGGTACAAACCAACATGGTGCCCTTGGTGTTGATTCGTTAGCGCCGGGTTCAACGACTGTTACTCCGGTGTTGACTTTGTCGGATCAATTGAGCAATTTGCCTTCAGGCCAAAAAATAAGTGCTATTTATACGAGCACTGATAATTTTTTTAACATATTTGAAACCATTGATATATCGGGTAACAAATCGTATTATTGTATGGGGTACAGTCAGTCTATTTTGTCATATATTACAGCCTCCGTACCTGGAGGTACGACCATAGTCAGTGTATTGACCTACTGTACTTATTTGACCGAGTTTGTGAATACAATACGAGCGAATGGGGATGACGTAAAAGCGCTGTGTGTTGGTAGGAGAAATATATTCATACATACTACCCAAGGCAAAGTGTATGGTATTGGACTAAATGGTTATAAACAATTAGCTAATGGAAATAATCAAATTACTCAAACCATTTTTGTGGAATGTTCGGATATTGCTACCGAAAAAACAAACAACAATGCGGAAGTACTATTTGTGTTAACCAGTCATATGAATGTTATGGTCATTTTTAAAAACAAAACAACTGGAAAACAATATGCAAAAGGTTGGGGGTACAATGCATGGGGTACTTTATGGGCAAATAGTGGTTCATCGTTGTGGTATGTTGATTGCACATATTTCAACAGTTATGTAGCTGATAACACGTACGAAGCGATTGACGCGTACTCCCCGAACTTTACAGGACAAACCGTGATTCAATTCAAAAAAGTTGCTGACGGAACAACCGAGTATCGGTATAGCGGTCTCTCAGGAATCCACGCGGGTAGTTCAAATGGTAGTACTAATCAACTAAACCAACCGTGCGATTTGATAAACGACTGGATAACAGCCAATCCTTCGGACGAGTTTGTGTGTTCGTATCACAACGGGTCGGCTTCGTACGGTACGAATATGTTTATACGCCACAATACCGACGATGGTAGCAAACGATTTTTTGCAGTGGGTTTGACTCTCGGAACACCCGGCGCGACTTACAATAGCGTAATCGAATTGACCCATTTGAATTACACGCCAGGAGATGCTAAATATACCATTGATGGCGTCACGTACGACCCCGTTTATTTTTGGCCTGGGGCCACAGGTTATTTCATAGGTTTGTCGTTACCTCCTGCAAGTTTCCCCGCCATTTCCACCTTGAACACGACCATCACCGCCGCGGCATTCAACGCTTTATCCGACAAAAAGCTCCAACTTTCTGGCCAAGTCGTTGCGTCAACCACTGAAGGTGCAACGACCATTTTCAAAGCTTTTGCCACCACACAACAAGGCTTGACCCCGGACCAAGTGCGTGACTTGATTAACGACCCGGTGAACGCCGCCGCGGTGTACAACGAAAGCGACTTTTCCACGATTGTCACGGTCCCCAAAGTCATGGATATTACCGGCGCGGTGTACGACAGTTCCGCCGTGAATTACGCGCACGTGTACTTGTACGGCACGGACGGCGTCAATGAAAAGCACGACGCTTTGAGTTACGCGGTACTTGATGACAACATTGGCGTATTCACAAACAAATTTATGAACCAGATCCCTCTAGCAGAAGCGCCAGCAAACCAGTTTCATTATATGATACCAGCACACCTCGGTTACTCTCTCACAGTGCTTGAAGTGGGTAGTTTCATAACTAACGACTCCACCACGTGGTTGTTTACGACACCGACAGTTGCTGGGGGGACGCTACCGCTTGTTTTTGACTTGTCAAACAACTACACGCAAATTTCGTTTTATGTAGGTATTGGTGAAGATGATATAATTGGGGGTATGCAACAACAAGCAAACAGTAACGGGGTTACAATAACCGTCCAGGTATCGAACGATAATAAAGCAACATGGACACACATGCAAGGCAAACTCAATGATACCGGTTCGTTGGTTGATATCAACAATCTTTTGATTTCGCCTGCAAGCACGGCGTATTTGCGCGTGAACAACTTTGATCTGACTGGAATGACGCACATGCAAATTTCCACTGGTACCAATGGAAGTGGTCAAAGCGACCAGGTATACTTTGTGAATACGAGCGTGACCCAGTACACGCCGCCCAACCCCATGCCGCATACAAACATATCAAACGCTTACTGGTCGCGCTTTTACAAACAAGCGTACGCCGACGGGACCGCGTTTTCGAGCGTGGCAAACATTGACTCGGTGTACGCCCCGATCGCGTTCACGGCGGACGTAGACCTAACGAGTGACCCGGCCAACGTCGCAGCCTTTGTCGCGGCGCACAGTACCGTTGTATCGAATGATCCGATTGAACGGTACGCGGTGGGTACCACTGGCGAAGAGACCGTCTTGACCCACGCGTACGCGAATATCGAGGACCCTACGGTCACGGTACCCATTTTGGAAAACTGGGTGTACCAATTGGTGGTCGCGGCGCAAGACTCCGCCGGAAACGTTGGGGTTGGGACGAGTTATAAAGTACCGTTTGTTAACTATGGATTTGGTTCTCGAAATTTGAGTACGAGCTACAAGAACTTTACCTCATATAACGAATCGTCGTACATTACGTTATCTGACAACTATGTTGGAAACCATGCTAGGGGTCCATCGCCGAGAATAGAAATATGGCGACTTGACGGAAGTAGCTCCATTTCTCAGACCATTTCATCGATATCAGGCAATGGTGCATTGGTTATGAATGATAATATTTTATTCTATGCCAATAATTCTAGACTCCATATGTATTATAGAGATTCCACTAAATCAGAGGGTTCGCAGTGGACGTTATCGAGTCAGTCGTATGTGACCTCTTCAGGAACCCTAGATTATGGGTACAATGGCGGTGTATATGAGAATACCTTTGTTTTTGCAGGAACGGGTCCGAAATTGTATATCATATCAGTGACTAACAACGGTCTAGTAAGCACGAACCCACCCACGTTTGAGGTGACCGAATTCGCGGACCCTAGCTACCTAAACTATACTTCTTATCAATCAGCTAGAATACATAAAGATACGATAGTCTTTTCAATTGGAGCAAGTGACAGAACGTTGAATTCAACAGGTATTCTTAGGTTAAAAAATAATTCTTGGTATTTAGAACATAAATACCCAGGGCTTTACGGTTCGTCTGTTGACATTTACGAAAACACGATGGTAGTCGCTCCTTGGACGTCGAACAATTCGCAGTATCCTACAAGTTCATCCGTTTACGAGAGACTCAACGGTACATGGAGTTCACAACCTACGGCAGTCTTAACGTTTCCAAGCGGGTCTGGGTTTGGAGTACACGGGTTGTCCATTTATGCAAACAATATTGTTCTAGGAGCATTAGATACCAGTAGATTTGCTTTGTTGTTTTCCAAAGACAGTAACGGTGTTTGGAATAACAGCGCGATCCAATTAGCTTACCCAAAAAATGATTCTCCATGGGTTGTGAAAATTAATAAAAACATTGTCGCGCTGGGTAGAACGGCGAGTATCATGGTTTACAAAACGGACCAGCCTACGTTTGAAACGTATGAGATAACGTCATTATCCGCCATTTCCACCTTGAACACGACAATCACCACCGCCGCGTTTAACAAAACGCTCCAGATGACGAGTGAAGTCGTTGCGTCAAACACTAAAGGTGCTAATACGACTTTCAAAGCTTTTGCCACCACACAACAAGGCTTGACCCCGGACCAAGTGCGTGACTTGATTAACGACCCGGTGAACGCCGCCGCGGTGTACAACGAAAGCGACTTTACTGCGGGAACAGCAGTAACGGTCCCCAAAGTCCTTGCGGATAACGGCAATGTTTACGACAGTTCCGCCGTGAATTACGCGCACGTGTACTTGTACGGCACGGACGGCGTCAATGCAAAGAACGACGCTTTGAGTTACGCGAGCATTGTCGCCGGGGACAACTTGCCTCATGTAGACATCACCAACGTTTCTTCGGCCGTAACGTCAGGCGTTTTGACAGTCACAGGCACGGTCTTTTCCAGTGTCGCGAACGTTACAGGCGGCGTGCGCGCGGCGGTGTTTGACCCGGCTTCGTTTGACTTGGCAGGCGCGGACCAATCTGCGCTCGCGAGCTTTGTGAACGCGAACGGAACGGACTTGTCCTTGACGACTGTCGTTTACGCCGTGGGAAGTTTCACGGACTTTTCTTTGAGTACGTACTTTTCAAACATCGACGTTGGTTACACGACCGGGTCGTTGGTGGACGGAAACATGTACAGGGTTGTGGTTGCCGCTGCAGACGCCACTGGGAACGTTGGGGTTGGGGTGGATGTCCCACCGTTCGGTACCTCTCTCATTAATTACGCGTCGTTAAGTCGCGCCACACTAGACTCTATCGGATCTGGGTGGACACAAATCAAGTATTTGCCCGGTACTTCGACCACATGGTTCCCTGGGACCGACAACTTGGAAGGGTTCCCTGGAACCGAATTTTTGTTTACCACCGGCGATTTCTCGCGTTGGCTCGTTTGCGACCAGTTCCAAGTGAATGGGGAGGAATATTCTAACGCTCTGCGTACCATTACAAGATCGTCTATTAGTGCAAGTCCGTACCAAGCGAGGTGGTATCATCGTAGTGTTCGTGATGCTCCTCATGATCCTTATATTAGTCTAGAAGACTATTCGGTGTCTCAGACAAACGGTACTATGATGTATATTGAAAACAGTATCCGCACTGCTTTAAATAGCATCCACCCCACAGGCATGTACGTGTTTGTACGGTAAAACACTTTTTTCACACAGACCGCTAACAAAAAAAATTAAAAAATCTTAAATCTTCCACCATACTCTAACATTAAGTCCACCCCTCCCTCAACACATATATGTCCCGGGGGGTCCAAAAAAAAACAATAACAACAAAAAAACATATTCCAATTTTTCGAAAATAAAACAAAAAATTAAATAATTGTTTTCGAAAAACCAATAGAACTCGTAGTAAAAGGTAAAGAATAACAATGCTTACTCGTTCAGTGGGCGAAAGATTGTATTGGCGCGTGCCGCGTTCGAGCAACCCCTGCCGGTAACTCGACGTGATTCTGCGAAATATACAGTACGAAAAACGAAACCGAACACGAAAACGACACTGAAGGTTTTTGGCCCATCAACGGGATATCGCTTCTTTTGGTGTTCAAGACTCCTCTCTTGTGGTGGGCGTCATCTGCGGTGTGTGTCGAAGACGTGGGTCGATGTAACATGCGGTTTCGCAAACGCATGTTTGTCGCACAAATCCCGCACATATTTCGGTTCATGGGACGCACTGGCCGAAAACAAGGAACATATATGTGGGGGGGCCCTGTTTTTTCGGCAAACATGTCCCACCTACATTCGAAAACCTATATCGAGTTCGTAAAACAACACTTACCTGTATTTCGATCCTGTATTTCGCACGCGAGTCGCCGCGTACTAAAAAATAAATTTCGTGATCAATACTTAAATGAACAAGTTACTGTTTGCACTCCTTTATTTGATTATTGATATATGTTGGATAACACTGATGGCTGGACGGTTTTACAAGACCCGAATCGAAACTATACAGAAAGAAGCTATGCAGTTCAAAATCGTACCAGCCATGTTGGCGTATCTCTTGTTACTATTCACAATTTTTTACATATGTTTTCCGTTGGCGGAATACTACAAAGACAAGTACCATCCGTCTGTTGTGTTTGGTTGTGTTGGGTTGAGTGTGTACGGTGTGTACAATTTCACGAACGGTGCTGTATTGACCAACCATAATTGGGACTACATGTTGGTGGATACTTTGTGGGGAGTGTCGTGTTTCTCCTTTTTGGGTTGGGTATATCATAAACAATTTAATTCACTTTAAGCTTGTCCGGGATTTAATATAAAATAGAATGGTTAATTACGAAACGATCAAATGTCATGCTTGTTCGAAATCCCTTGACGTGGGAACCGCGATTTATATGAGATTTGATAAACCGTATTGCAAACCAAACTGTGGGAAACCGCAAACAATAACCACATTGGAACGACTAATATATTGGCAAAAGCACACTTGGAAATTATACTTGTAAACTATTTTAGTACAACGACAAAAAATGGTCATACAGCTTGAGTCCGTCACGATACATTGTGAAATATTTAATATGGTATTCTTCACTACATGCGATTTCCTTGAGTTCGCGAACGATCGTTTCTTTATACTCTTTGAACATATCGCGCGTCATCCACGACACGTTCTCGTGGTAAAATCGGTGCAACATCGCGTCGACAAATTTTGTCCACGTCGCTTGGTCCGTGAGGATCGGTGGGAAATTGAACGGGCTGACGATGTTGCCTTCGACAGTCAAACCACGGTCCGTCCGGTTATGTAAACATTCTGTCATGTGGTTTGGTTTTTTGGGAACGTCCATTGACAAAGCCAGGTTCGCGTCGCCAAACGCTTCCTCGATTTTTTGTTTCATTTGCGCCAACAGTTTGGGAATAGCCGTTTCGGTTCCTTCCCCGACCCACGAGTCCCCGTGCCTGAACTCGATCATATTGGACTTTTTGGTCCGCTTACGGACCGTGTGGTTCTCTTCGTGGTCCGCGTTGAAATAAAAGAGGTCCAGCATGGACGCAAAACTTTTCACAACTTCCCGGTACCGTTCGTCCACAGCATGTTTGTCACGGAGGTACCGGACGTCCTCGTTCCCAAAGACAATCACTTGTTGGTAATTATTTGTAGTTTCGTAAAAATTGTAAATGTTGGTAATATTGTTTGTAGTATTAACAACAGGGTCAGCTGGTGATTTGGTGGTATCGTTTCTCGCTTTACATGTTTTACGATGATTACACTTGGACTGTGCGTTGGCAAACGTTTTATGACAAAATTCACAAGTATTGGCCGGTACTTTTTTACACGTAATCAAATGGCGTTTTCGCTTGAACCTACCCATACAACTATGACAAAGTTTACATTCAAATTTTGAATCTCCTAAATCCACAAAACGAACCTCCAGTTTGTCGTCGTCGTCGTTTTTATTACCAATCGCTTTTTTATAAACATCGAGAATATTGCAAGGAATTTTTCTTTGATTATGCCGGTTCAAATTGCTTTTACAGTCCGTAGTGTACGAACACAAAGAACAATAATGTATCATCTGTTATTTTACTTAACAAAATGTTACTTACTTAAATTGTTTTTTTTAAATAGGGACGTACTAACGACAACCGGGTCAGTTATGTGTATTACAAGAGAGCGAATAATGATAATCGGGTCAGTTATGTGTATTACAAGAAAGAGAATAGTGATGTTTAGTTTATTCCTTTTTTAAAAATATTTTTATTAATTGCTTTGGAACAGTATGGAGTTCGAAATACTCATAGTTAGTCGATGACTAATGGGGGGGGGGAGGCTTTTTCAGGAGATAGGTTTCAAGAGTGTTCCATATTATTCAGATATTCTAAAAAGTTTTTTCATTGAATGAATGTTTTTAAAATATTAAAATATCGACTTTACGAGAACAGTGTGGTAATTTTATAAGTGCTTTCTCGTAAATTGTTGCTTATTTTCTCGATTGTTGCGTATTTTCTCGATTGTTGCGTATTTTCTCGATTGTTGCGTTATATTATATTATATTACATTGTTATATTATATTTAATTCATTCTCAGTAGTATTTTCTTATATGATTTCAATAATAAATAAAATGGTTTTTTTTTTGAGAATAATAAATTTTTATTTGTAACAAACGAATTACCCGGTAGTTTTACGACAATTTGGTCAGTTATGTGTATTACAAGAAAGTGAATAATGATAATCGGGTCAGTTATGTGTATTACAAGAAAGTGAATAATGATAATCGGGTCAGTTATGTGTATTACAAGAAAGCGAATAATGATAATCGGGTCAGTTATGTGTATTACAAGAAAGCGAATAGTGATGTTTAGTGTATTCCTTTTTTAAAATATTTTTATTAATTGCTTTGGAACAGTATGGAGTTCGAAATACTCATAGTTAGTCGATGACTAAAGGGGGGGGGGTCGTTTTTTTTCAGGAAATATGTAGATTTCAAGAGTGTTCGTAATTGTTGCGTATTTTCCCATGTAAATTGTTGCTTATTTTCCCATACAAGTAGGAAATTGTTGCATATTTTTGGAACCCTTGCGCCTACCGATTCAAAGTTTCGAGAATGATATATTTTGTTTGATTTGGGTTGGTGATATTAAATGTTGGTGATATTATTACTGCTTGTATTATTACTGCTTGTATTATTACTGCTTGTATTATTACTGCTTGTATTACTGCTTGGATTGCTGCTTGTAACATCAGGATCAGTGGGTGACTTGTTGGTAGCATTATCGTTTCTCGCTTTACATGTTTTACGATGATTGCACTTGGACTGTGCGTTGGCAAACGTTTTATGACAAAATTCACAAGTATTGGCCGGTACTTTTTTACACGTAATCAAATGGCGTTTTATACCAGATATCGACAGCTCTTTTTTACATCCATTACATTTAACCACATTGTTATCTAAAATAGTATAAGGTGATTCAGGGGGTTCTATTTTACACTGAATTTTTCTATTTTGATGGCGTACCAAATTGCATTTGACATGCGTATTGTAGTTACATCGATCACAGGTAAATTCGAACAATTTGTTAGGACTACAGGTTCTTTTCATTTCATTAGGATCTTCACTTTCTTCCTCATGTTGTGTTTCATTAGGATCTTTCTTCTTTTCTTCTCTTTCTTCTTCATTTTGTGTACAAATTTCATATAAACTTTTTTTCATTTTTGAAATGTCTCCTTCAAAGTATTCACGACCTAAATCTTTCTTACAAGTAAACTGCTTTGTAAAAACTGAGATTATTTCATTCTCTGATATAACAGAATCCTTCACATTTATATGTATGATCAATACACTTCCCTTAGAATACTGATTAAATCTTGTAAGTAAAGGCTGTTGAGTTCTTCCTATTTTATATATAGGTTGTTTATTATTAACAAATTCTCTCGTTTGTAACATATAAATTGCATGATTATTCATTTTAGATTTTTCAGTGTCGGGTCTTGGGTTTGGGTTTGACTTTATTTTATATTCAATTTTCTTTAAGTTGATTTCGGTTAGTAAATACGACAATCGGGTCAGTTATGTGTATTACAAGAAAGCAAATAACGATAATCGGGTCAGTTATGTGTATTACAAGAAAGCGAATAGTGATGTTTAGTGTATTCCTTTTTTAAAATATTTTTTAAAAATTGCTTTGGAACAGTATGGAGTTCGAAATACTTATAGTTAGTCGATGACTAATGGACTAGAGGGGGGGTCGTTTTTTCAAGAGATTTCAAGAGTGTTCGTAAATTGTTGCGTATTTTCCCATGTTTTACAGAATCCTTCACATTTATATGTATGATCAATAAACTTGTAAGTAAAGGCTGTTGAGTTTCTTCCTATTTTAGATTGTTTATTATTAACAAATTTTAACATATAAATTTTATATTTTTCAATGGGTTTGGGTTTGACTTCATTTTATATATTCAATTTTCTTTAAAGTTTTTTTCGGTTAGTAAATACGACAATCGGGTCAGTTATGTGTATTACAAGAGAGCGAATAACGATAATCGGGTCAGTTATGTGTATTACAAGAGAGCGAATAACGATAATCGGGTCAGTTATGTGTATTACAAGAAAGAGAATAGTGATGTTTAGTGTATTCCTTTTTTAAAATATTTTTTAAAAATTGCTTTGGAACAGTATGGAGTTCGAAATACTCATAGTTAGTCTATGACTAATGGACTAGAGGGGGGGGTCGTTTTTTCAAGAGATTTCAAGAGTGTTCGTAAATTGTTGCGTATTTTCTTGAAAAATTTAATTTACCGATTCACAAACCAAAGTTTCGAGAATGACATGTTTTGTTTGATTTGATTTTCAGTCAGTGGCCCGCGCACTGACTTGTAGTACAAAAGATCTTTGAGATATTTTGATTCGGTAATAATATGGAACTTGGGTAAGATTTGACACATTCGACGGATGATTTTCGGGAGCGCGGTGTCGATCGATTCAGGATTCCAACAATCGTTAACTCGAAATTCGACAATCCCATCTTTTTTGTCAAGTTTTCGGATATTTTGGTTTCGTTCGTGGTCTTTGTTGAAAAACACCAAGTCCAACAGATCGTTGACCGTTAGTTCGTCAAGTTTGATACCGTTCAAAAACGCAACGTCCTCGTGACCAAACCCGCGGCAACTTTTTGCGTTCTTGGTAAAATTCACGCTCAGAACTTTGTTGAAAACGTCTCGCATATCGTCGACGTCGCCTTCGAAATATCCACCGGGTCCACAGATCACGGGTTTGAAGTGTTGGTGGAAAGCTTGAACCAAAGCGCGTTCTACTTCCTGTGGGTTGGGGACGAGACCCACCACACAAATAATACGCGATTGTGCCGGGTACATTTTTTGAAGACATGCGAGCGTGTCGTGTTTGGTTGTGTGTCCGATCTTGTACCAACACTGCGGAACGGGTTGAATCAAGTATACGAGTCCCATTTTATTCTTGGTGTTACACTCGAACCCTCTTTAAGTGAAATTTTGTTTTCGTTGAAACATGGTAACGAAAACAGAATTAATTTTTGTGAACAGTTTATTTATGTTAAAAAGTTAAAAAGTTACCAAGACCATAAAATTTTGTGAAAGTAAGAAGAAGAAGGAGGTACGCTTAATGGTGGTGGTAACTTTTGTTGGTGTAAAATAGGTGTTTCGTTGCAATCTATTTGTTCATTTTTTGATTCGACAGTAGGTGTTCCGTGGATGGTTTTACATTTTCCATACATCGTGTAATATAGTGTTTGAGCTGTCATCATATCCATCTGTGTTTATTATCTTTATGATAACATTTTTTAAAATAGTCAAGTCAGTCAAACCAATCAAAAGGATGAGTAATATTTCCAGCGAGGTAAGTAATATTTCCAGCGAGGTAAGTAATATTTCCGGCAAGGTGAGTAGTTCTGTCGGCAAAAAGAGTAATTTTCCCGGCAAAGAGAGTAGTAGTTTCGGACCAACGTTCCGTCTTCCGATTACAATATATGATAATTACCATTACCAGTAGTGTTGTAATCACATCTCGAACAGATAAATACTTCACAATAATAAGAAATGATTTAGTCAAGTCAATCAGTCAAAGTCGGTCGAAAAAAAAAAGGGGGGGCACTATAGTCTGCCAGGATTCTGAATGGGAAATCAACTTAAAGAAAATTGAATATAAAATGAAGTCAAACTCAAACCAAAGACCAAAACTGAAAATCGACTTTTATACTCTAAAATGAATCATGCAATTTATATGTTACAAACGAGAGAATTTGTGAACAATAAACAACCTATCTACAAAATAGGAAGAACTCAACAACCTTTACTTAAAAGATTTAATCAGTATTCTAAGGGAAGTGTATTGATCATACATATAAATGTGAAGGATTCTGTAATATCAGAGAAAGAGATAATATCGGTTTTTACAAAGCAGTTTACGTGTAAGAAAGATTTAGGTCGTGAATACTTTGAAGGAGACATTTCAAAAATGAAAAAAAGTTTGTTTGAAATTTGTTGTCGTGAAGATGAAACACCAGACGAGAATGTTCAGGGATGTAAATCGTCTATCATTCCGGAGTGTGCTGATACACACACCAGCGACTACCTGGGAGATGAGGATGTCGTCAAGACTTTTGTCGACACATTGTGTACACGCACGGCTAACAAGAAGGATCGGGTTTCTAGTAAAAAATTGTTTGAAGCGTTCCAGTCTAGCGAATTCTATCGGCCCATTATCTCCAAGAACAATTTTCCGGCCCACTTATTCAGAATCAATTTACAGAAAATGCGAATCTCAGGCGTCTGGTACTGGACCCATCTAC
>Ga0136588_1000545_pt1 | contig 13602 bp, 7 predicted proteins | sample AntRauMFilla1564_FD_104782 | JGI IMG/M metagenome (GOLD analysis project Ga0136588, IMG submission 104782) | Saline lake microbial communities from Rauer Islands, Antarctica - Metagenome Filla 1 #564 | ecosystem: Environmental > Aquatic > Non-marine Saline and Alkaline > Saline | place... | reverse complement strand
TGCGCAAGGTACTCTAGGTGGCGCACCAGAGTCACTTGTCAGAGGGTTTCAGTTTTCTAACATTGATGAACTACACAACATGCTAGCGCTGTTTACGCAAGGTTTACGCTCAAACTCATACCTAGTACTGGAAAAAAGTCGCTTATACAGTAAGCGTTATTGGCATTATGAACATACTCTTTGCCGCTATATAGCCGCTAGCGTGCAACAAGCAACGATAGATAAACATCACGGTCAACTTATATCTCAGCAGACGCTGGTAAGTGAAACGATGGGCTTGCTGTTTACTTCGCCTGTGGTGTCTAATAACATTCCTGATTTACAGCAGCTGGCGGTGCTAAATTCACTCGCCTTGCCACTGTCAATTATTACAGGCGGCGCAGGCACCGGTAAAACCTACACCATTACGCGTTTAGCGATACTCATTAGTATTGTCAATTCAGTGCCCATTCATGCAATAGAAATGGTGGCACCTACCGGAAAAGCGGCGAATAGAATGGCGCAGTCCTTAACGGAAGAACTGGCGAAGCTAGCCTTAGTGCCTCAGCTTGCCGATATTTGCCAATCGTTTAATCAACTGCAGCCAAAAACCCTTAATCGCTTGCTGAAAACAAAGCCTATTACGGGGCAAAGTGCCTACTCCGCCCAGCGGCCTCTGCCTGTTAAACTTATCATTGTTGACGAAACATCAATGATAGATATTAGCCTTATGCACAAACTTATTGATAGTTTATCGCCAGGCACTCAGCTAATATTAGTGGGCGATCCTAATCAGTTACCGTCTGTTGAAACAGGCTGTTTGTTAGCCGATTTGGTGGCGCATCCTTTTGCTCAGATGCCTGTGCAGCATTGGCAGTCACTTTGCAATATTTACCCAGCACTAAGGCTTGCTGAAGATTTTGCACAGCAGCATTTGGTGACTAATCACAAAGCAGGCAGAGGCGTTGTTAATAAGCTTGTTGGCACCCGGCGAAGCCATCAAATTGTAGATAGCTTTGCAAACGCTATTTTGGCAGGTGATGCAGCTCACGCTTTAAACATTGCGCAGGTAGAACAATATGCAAGTAAGACTATGCCTAGCGCTTTACTTAATTCTGTTGTTACTTTTGAGCAAAGCGGAGGGCAGGTTCAAATACTCCCGCTAATGTCGACTAACACCGAGCAAAGCAATAGCCTAAAATATGCGGTCGATAAGGTAATCGCAGATCATATACTGCCTCATTTATTCACCTTATTTAAGGCTAATTCGCCTGATGAGGCTTTCCTAGCCTTAAAAAAGTACGCTTTATTAACACCCTTTCGAAAGTCTTACCTTGGTACTGCATCTTTGAATCAGCTCATTGAGCTTAAGTTAAGTAAGCATTTTAAGTGGATTAAGCCAAACCAGCTCTACAAATGTAAGCCCATTATGATTTTACAAAATGACTATCAATTATCATTGTTCAACGGCGATATTGGCATTATGTGGGAAAATAGCGATAAAGACCTTATGGCTTATTTTACGGTAGATAAGCACGTAGTGGCATATCCAGTCTACAATTTACCCGCATTTGATACAAACTTTGCAATGACTATCCATAAAACCCAAGGATCAGAGTTTGAGAATGTCGATATTATACTGCCGCCATCCGACAGCGACTTTTTAAATAAGCAATTGCTGTATACAGGGGTTACACGCGCTCAAAAGAGCGTCAGAATATTCACCAGTATACAAACATTCAGGCAAACAATAAGCACAAGCGCAGATAGAATTAGCGGTCTTGACGCTAGCTTAAGTGCGGCGCTTGCGTGTTTCGGCCAGCAGGAATAGCACTGTTAACTTAGCAGTGAAGTGTTATAAGCCCTGCTTAGGCGAATAAATGACTGGTGTGCGTGCGGCCAGTATAATATTGTTAAAAGAGATGAATATAACCGAATAATTCAATTTAATAGAATAACAGGAGTTAATTTTGACGCGTTTCATACAGATAATAATATTAGTTGGTCTAACTGTTTTTGCGCTTAAGGTAATGTCTAATGTGCCTGATAAGCCCAAAGACTTTATAGCGAATAAACAAATTCTCAGCGGCATGATAGACATAATGCATGAGCCAGCAACAGACTCAGTATTTTTGCGTTTGGACAAACAGCAGCTAAGTAACACCTACATTTTTCAAAGTAGCTTACCCCAAGGGATTGGTTCAAATGATATTGGCCTAGATCGCGGACAGCTTGGCGATACCCGCTTGGTTAAATTTGAGCGCTTCGGCAATAAGCTGCTGTTGAATCAGCTAAACACAGACTATCGTGCGGTGACTGACAACGTCGCTGAGCGTAAAAGTATTGACGAAGCCTTCGCCAGTTCAGTCATTGCAGGCTTTGAAATAGTCAATGAAACACCCACCACCGTATCGATTAACTATACCGCGTTTTTGCTATCTGATATCCATGGTATTGTAGATCGCCTCGAGCGCGCAGGTCAGGGCGCTTATAGTCTAGATACAGCTCGTTCGGGCATTTACTTACCGCGCACTAAAGCGTTCACCAACAACATCGAATTAGAAGCATTAGTTACCTTTGGCGGCTCACCAAAAGGTCAGTTTATTAAAGATGTGACGCCCGATCCAAAAAGTATATCGGTGCATTTGCATCATTCTTTCATCGCTTTACCAGACGATAATTATCAAACGCGACAGTTTCATCCCTTTTCAGGCTTTTGGAAACATAGTTTTATGGACTATTCCGTGCCCATTGAAGCTGACATGGAGCAGGCCTTCATTCCTCGTCATCGATTAGCGAAAAAAGATCCCCGCGCTGCACGAAGCGAGGCGGTAGAACCCATCATTTATTACCTAGACCCTGGCATTCCAGAGCCCGTCTTGAGCGCGTTAAAAGAAGGCGCCATGTGGTGGAATGAAGCGTTTGAGGCAGCCGGCTATATCAATGCATTTCAAGTCAAAGTATTGCCTGATGGCGCCGACCCTATGGATGTTAACTACAACGTAATTCAGTGGGTACACCGCGCCACACGTGGCTGGTCTTACGGTAGTTCAGTCATTGATCCGCGTACAGGTGAAATTATTAAAGGTCATGTAACCTTAGGCAGTTTGCGCGTAAGACAAGACTTCTTAATCGCCACAGGTTTCACCGCGCCTTACACATCTTCGTCTGCTAATGAACTTGATGACACTAGCAAAGAACTCACCCTAGCACTTGACAGAATAAAGCAGCTATCGGCGCATGAAGTTGGGCACACCCTTGGCATTGCGCATAATTTTGCGGCAAGTGAAAACGATAGAGCGTCGGTAATGGACTACCCGCACCCACTTATCGAATTAACAAACGGTGAAATAGACATATCAACGGCATACGCATCAGGAATAGGAGACTGGGACAAATACGTTATTGCCTATGGCTATCAAGATTTTGCCGATAAACAGGAAGAACCTGCAGCCCTGTTAGCCCTTGTAAAGAATGCCATAGACGCTGGTTTTTTGTATAAATCAGACCCCGACGCGCGTATTCCGAAAAGAGCCTCTGCCAACGGCCATTTGTGGGATAATGGCAAAAATGCAATCGCTGAGTTTAAGCGGGTAAGCGAAGTGCGAGAATTTGCTTTAAATCAATTCGGTAGTGACAATTTACCGTTTAATGGGAACTACTCAGATTTAGAAAGAAGGTTAGTGCCGGTGTATTACTCACATCGATACCAGTTAGACGCGTTGGTGAAACAAATATCGGGGGTCAACTATCGCTATTCGGTTAAGCAGGATCAACAGGCAGCGAATGTGACCTTTGTAGATGGAAAGCAGCAGGAACGTGCTTTAGGTCTTATAATACAAAGCGCCACAGCCGATTATTTGCGCCTGCCACAGGACTTAATAGCGCAAATTCCGCCCAAAGCCTACGGCAGTCAACGAACCCGAGAGAGTATGCCTTCAAGAATGGGCATTGCTTTTGATCCCATAACGGCAGCAGAGTCAATTAGTGCGCACACGCTTACTATATTACTTCAGGCTGAACGGCTAAACAGACTCGGTTTTCAGCATGCAATGTACACAGATATTCCCTCGGTAACCAAAGTAAGCACCTTGGTATTTAACCGGCTGATTAAAAATAACGACCCAGATAGATTAAGCCAGCGCATTAAAATGGTGGCGCTGTCGGTATTTTTTGATGCACTAGCTAATGATGAACTAAGCCCTGATGCCAAGCTAGAAATGCAGAACGTATTAATCGATTATCAAAAATGGCTGAAGAAATACGACGATAAGCTAGCCAATAGAGTTCTGCTTAAGCATGTTGAGCATTATTGGCAGCACGACAAATGGCCTATGGCCGTTGTGCTAAAGCCTATGCCGCCGGGATCGCCCATTTAGTTGTCGGTTAACAACATAAATGTTAATACGGTAAGATCTAATCTTGCCGTATTAATTTGAGGGTTTGATTGCTTAACAAGAAAGGCTAACAAGAAAGGCTAAATTACACGACTGTATCGTAGCTTATGGGCAGGACTCATCAGGTATTGATCAAAGCTCATGCAAATGTTGCGCACCAGCAGGCGTCCTCTAGAACGTATAGTAATACTGTCTGAATTGTTAGTGACTAAATTGTCACGTTCAAATGGCTGCAGCTGCTGCAAACAATCTTTAAAATATGTGTCAAAATCAATCTCAAAATTTTCGCTAAATTCTGCTTTGTTCACGTAAAAGTTGCACATCAGCTGATTAATAATAGCTCGATGAATTATGTCATCATCGTTTAAGGCAAGGCCTTTTTCAAGCAGGGGTTGCAAGCCGTCTATGGCATTATAATATTCACCTAGTTTTTTTACATTTTGAGCATAGGCGCTGCCTAAACTACTGATTGATGAAACTCCTAAGCCCAACAAACAGTCTGACTGATCGCTGGTATACCCTTGAAAGTTTCTAGATAAAGTACGTGCTTTTGCTGCCAGACTGAGTTCGTCACTTGGTTTAGCAAAATGATCCATGCCAATAAATTCATAACCTTGATTGCACAAAGTAGTAATACTTTGCTGAAATAAAGAAAATTTGGTGTCGCTTGACGGCAACCATTCATCTTTAATTTTGCGCTGTGCGGGAAACAAACTAGGCATATGCGCGTAACTGAATAAGGATATTCGGTCAGGGTCCATGCGGTTAACTTGCTTGAGCGTATTGGCAAGTTTATCTGCATCTTGGCTTGGCAGACCGTAGATAAGATCGATATTAACGGAGGCAAAACCAACATCTTTGGATCTTGCAATAAGTTCGCAGATGAAGTCGGTGCTTTGTACGCGATTTATTTTTTCTTGCACACAGGGGTTTACGTCTTGCACACCAATGCTGAGTCGGGTAAATCCGATATCTCGCAGTTCGTCAATATACTGAAGGTCAATCTGGCGGGGATCTATTTCAATGCTCTGCTCTATACTGTCGGCAAAGGTATAGCTGCTGCGAGCTTCCTGTAACAAGGCGTTCAACTGTTGGGCGCTCAAACAGCTAGGCGTACCGCCGCCAAAATGCACTGAGCTTACTTCAAATCCTGCAAATTGAGTGGTTCTAAGGCGAATTTCCTGCTTTAAATAAGACAAATACTTAGCAAGCTTATCTTGATTACGAGTGACTATTTTATTGCAGCCACAGTAATAGCAAAGTGAATGACAAAACGGGATATGCAAATAAAGTGACAGGCTAGGCTTTATTTTTGTGGTTTTTAAGCGGCTAACACTATGAACAAAATCAGCTTCGTTAAATGCTTTGTTAAATGCCAATGCGGTTGGGTATGAGGTATAACGCGGGCCTGTGGTGTTATATTTGTTTAGCATGTTTTTGTCAAAAAATTCGGCAGCGCTCATAAATGTGGCTCTTGTAAGAATGTTAGGCATACAATAGCAGGCATTGAAACATGTGCATTTGATCTGCATTAAACAAAGGTTATATTTTCGGTTGATGTACTTATATCAAGATAAACAATTACTATTATGCTTTTAAAACAATTAACCTTAAATTTACAATTGTGAATGGATAAAAAATGGCACAAATGATTTTAGTACGTCATGCCCAAGCTTCGTTTGGTGCGCATGATTATGATAACTTGAGCGACTTAGGTCACCAGCAGGCCGCCTTACTAGGGGATTATTTTGCCCAGCGCAAACAAAGCTTCGACTTGGTGGTTGCTGGCAATATGCTTAGGCATAAACAAACCGCTGGCGGTATTGTAGGCTTAAGCAATGAGCATATTATTACCACTGACGCAGGCTGGAACGAGTTTGATTTTGAAGCGATTGTCGCTGCCTATTTACAAGCAAGCCCAGAGCAAGCGCCTGTGTCTGGTGCGCCGCGAAGCCAGTGGTATAGAGTCTTAAAAAAAGCCATGCTGGCGTGGTCAAACGAATCACTGGTATTATTAGGCGGTGAAACGTGGGTGCAGTTTTGTGCCCGTGTGCAAGAAAGCGCGCAAAGCATCCACCAAAGCGATCATCAAAATGTACTGGTAGTAAGTTCAGGCGGGGCAATTGCAGTATTTTTGATGGCCTTGCTAAATACATCGGTAGAACAGGCCATTGCCTTTAATTTACAAATTAAAAACACTAGCGTGAATCATTTTTACTTTAACCGCGCAGGTTTTCAGTTTAATAGCTTTAACAATGTGCCTCACTTAGATACGTTCGCACATTTAGCAAAAATTACTTACAGTTAATAGCCGCAAAAACGGCAAGGAGAACACCGTGAATTTTGACCATAGTAGCAAAGTCCAAGATTTGATGGCAAAGCTGTCTACCTTTATGGACACAGAAATTTATCCCATTGAAGAGCATTATCATAATTTAGTGGCCAGTAGTACTGACCGCTGGCAAACGCCCCAGCTTATGGAAGCACTCAAAGACAAGGCGAAAGCCCAAGGCTTATGGAATTTATTTTTACCCAAAGAGTATTTACCGCACGGTGCTGGCCTGACTAACTTGGAGTATGCGCCGCTGTGTGAATTAATGGGCACAGTAATGTTTAGCTCTGAGGTATTTAACTGTAGCGCGCCCGACACTGGCAATATGGAAGTAATAGCCAAATATGGGACGCAAGCACAAAAAGATAAATGGTTGTTACCCCTGTTAAACGGTGAAATACGCTCTGCGTTTGCTATGACTGAGCCTGAGGTTGCCTCCTCGGATGCTACAAATATAGAAACCAGCATCGAAAATAAAGGCGACCACTACCAAATTAACGGACGTAAATGGTATACCAGTGGCGCAATGAACAATAACTGCAAAATTCTCATTGTAATGGGAAAAACTGACCCATCGGCCGCACGTCATGAACAGCAGTCTCAAATTTTGGTGCCCCTTAATACTCCGGGTGTTACCGTGGTAAGACCAATGGCGGCAATGGGGTATTTAGACGAGCCCATTGGCCATGCCGAGGTGCTGTTTGAAAATGTCAAAGTTCCTAAAGAAAATTTAGTATTAGGGGAAGGCCGCGGTTTTGAAGTGGCGCAAGGACGATTAGGTCCAGGTCGTATTCATCACTGCATGCGCCTAATTGGCTGCGCTCAGCGCGCGCTAGACATGACCTGCGAGCGGGTCGAAAACCGCATTGCCTTTGGCCAACCTTTAAGCAAGCAGCAGTCTGTGCGCGAAAGTATTGCGCAAATGTACTGCAAAATTGAACAAGCACGATTACTCACACTAAAAGCCGCTGACAACATGGATAACTACGGGAATAAAGTCGCTAAAAATATTATTGCCGCCATTAAAATAGTCGCACCTAAAATGGCCTGTGAAGTGATTGACGAAGCGATTCAAATACACGGCGCCTTAGGTACGTCTCAAGACACTATTTTATCGGCAACCCTTGCCTATGCTCGCACTATTAGACTAGCGGATGGCCCTGATCAGGTGCATATGATGCAGTTAGGTAAAAACCTTGTGCTAGGTCGTAACAAGAAATTATAAAGGAGTCATCTTTAATGAAAGCAATCTTATGTAAGTCATTTGCACCCGTATCTGAATTAGTTTACGAAGAAGTCGACACGCCTAGTGCAGGCAAAGGCGAGGTATTAATTGACGTTGTGGCAGCTGGCGTAAATTTTCCAGACAGCCTGCTGGTGCAGGGTCTGTATCAGATGAAACCTGAACTGCCGTTTATTCCAGGCACCGAAGTCTCTGGTACTATTTCGCAAGTAGGTGAGGGTGTCTCTCATCTGAAAGTAGGCATGAAAGTTATTGCGATGTGCCAGCTAGGCGGCTATGCACAAAAGGTAGCGGTGCCGTACATGCAGGTTATGCCCATTCCTGATGCTATTCCTTTGCAAGAAGCATCGGGTTTGTTAACCGCGCATGCTACTGCACACCACGCTTTAAAACAGCGAGCGCACTTACAATCTGGGGAAATCTTGCTAGTGACAGGTGCGGCTGGCGGAACCGGACTTGCTGCGGTGCAAATTGGAAAAATAATGGGCGCGACCGTTATTGCCGTGTGTTCAAGCGATGAGAAGTGTGAAGTAGCTAAACAAAACGGCGCCGACATTACTATCAATCATAGCCAACAAGATTTAAAAGAAACAGTAAAAGCCCTCACCAAAGGAAAAGGCGTAGACGTAGTTTACGAATGCGTGGGCGGCGATACGTTTCATGCCTGTACGCGCGTAATGGCGTGGTCAGGACGCTTGCTTGTTATTGGTTTTGCAGGTGGTGACATTCCTAAGTTTCCGGTAAATCTTGCACTGGTTAAAGGTTTCTCCGTGGTGGGGGTGTTCTGGGGGTCTTTTACTCAGCACCAACCACAAGATTTTATGATGAATATGAAAGAATTGGTAACATGGTACACGCAAGGCAAAGTAAAAGTGGTGGTAGATGAAGCTTTTAGTTTAGCAAACGCGGTTGACGCGATTAATAAAGTGACGTCGCGCTCGGTAAAAGGAAAAGTGATTTTACTGCCGTAAGATAATGCTGCCGTAAAATAAAAAAGTGACCTCCGGGGGGGGGTACAAGTAATATTTTCGACATGATACTTCTGCAAGCTAAGTTGTGTTTACGGCATTACTATACAAAACAACTCAGGTGGAGAGCGATACCTTGGCGATACAATCGTATTACATAAAATACTCTACATGAGCTTGAATAAAGAATGTAGCGATGAATTAATAGGCTATTAGCCATTAGTTAAGGGTGTAAGCGCTCTATAAAGCAATCATTTGCAGGCCTTTAAAATAATAGCGCTAATATCAAAGTGGTTCTGGCAACGATCCCTGCAAGAAGATTGGCCTTGCTTATCAGCATGTGCAGGTGTAGTAAACCAGTCGCTACAATCAAACTTGCTTATTGTGGTGTATAACAGCAATAAATTAGCGGTAAACGCTTACTTGTTTTAACATTTTGTTAATAAAATAATGTAAGTTCAAATAGGTTACGGTGGTGATAGTGAGTGTAGTCAATTATGCAGTTAACGAAAATATATGCATTATAAGCATGGCTAATAAGCCTGTGAATGCACTTTCAAAGGCTATAAGAACAGGTTTAATAGATGCCATGAATATGGCTTTAGACAATGACAATGTTGAAGCAATCGTCATTACAAGCGAGTTAGCCTTGTTTAGCGCCGGCGCCGATATCTCAGAATTTTCAAGTGGTGATTTAGCGCCAATTTTACCTGATGTGCTAACGCTTGTTGAAAACAGCAGCAAACCTGTTGTTGCGGCGGTTAACGGCGGTGCTTTTGGCGGCGGTTTAGAATTAGCCTTGGCATGTCATTATCGACTAAGCACAAATCACAATAAAGTCGGCCTTCCGGAAGTGCACTTAGGCATACTACCAGGTGCAGGCGGCACGCAACGCCTGCCTCGTTTAATTGCGCCTGAAAAAGCGCTGCAAATGATTGTTACGGGAGCGCCAACGTCGGTAAAAGCCATAAGCGAGCTGTTTGTCAGCATTGTTGAGCCAAGCGAGTTGTTGGTGCAAGCCATAAAAGTAGCAAAACAAGCGGTGGGTAAAGTAATTCCAGCCACAAGTCTCATAAAATTAAGCAGCAGCCCCGAAATTGAGGCCTTATGTGAGCAAACGAAAGTGCAAACCAGCGCTAAGGCACGTGGTTTTTTTGCTCCTGCAAAATGTATCGAGGCTGTAAAAGCTGCTTTTGAATTGCCTTTTGCTCAAGGACTCAAGCGAGAAGGTGAATTATTTGAAGAGTGTATGCATACCCCCCAGGCTCGCGCGCAACAACATTTCTTTTTTGCTGAACGCGTCGCCGGCGCACTTCCCCAAATTGCTAAAGACACTGCGCTTCGAGACATCAAACAAATAGCCATAATCGGTGCCGGCACAATGGGTGGCGGTATTGCCATGAATTTTGCCAATGTTGGTATTCCGGTGGTACTGCTCGAGCTTGAACAAGCGGCGCTTGACAAAGGTCTAGAACTGATACGTCGTAACTACGAAAACTCAGCGAAAAAAGGCAAGTTGACACAAGAGCAAGTAGAACAGCGTATGGGATTGTTAACAGGCACAACCTCCTATGACGATTTGTCAGAGGTAGATTTGGTGATAGAGGCTGTATTTGAAAAAATGTCGGTTAAAAAGCAAGTCTTTGAAGCACTTGATAAGGTGTGTAAGCCAGGTGCTATATTAGCCAGTAATACCTCTACCCTCGATTTAGACGAAATTGCGCAGTGCACATCTCGTGAGCAAGACGTAATAGGCTTGCATTTCTTCTCGCCTGCTAACGTAATGAAACTGCTTGAAATAGTGCAGGGCGCAAAAACAGCAGACGATGTAATAAAAACAGCGATGCATTTAGCCAAGACCATTAAAAAGGTGGGCGTGCTGGTGGGCGTATGTTTTGGTTTTGTGGGCAACCGAATGATAGAAGTGTATGGTCGAGAAGCCGGAAGACTGATGTTAGAAGGCGCTACACCGCAGCAAATCGATAAAGTGATCTATGATTTTGGCCTGCCAATGGGCCCTTTCACCATGGGTGATATGGCAGGTTTAGATATTGGTTATTTTGTGAGGCAGTCGCGCAAAGAATTTATCAGTCACGATCCATCTTATTGCACTGTGGCTGATGAACTAGTTGAAGCTGGCAGGGTGGGCTTAAAAGCTGGGAAGGGCGTGTATTTATATGATGCAGGAAGCCGTTCGCCCATACCCGACCCAAGCGTACTTGATATCGCCAAAAGAAAGGCGAAAGAACTAGGCATTCAACGGCGCGATATAAGCGATCAAGAAATTCTTGAACGCTGTATCTACCCACTAATAAACGAGGGAGCCAACATCCTATTAGAAGGCATTGCCCAGCGAGCTAGCGACATTGACGTCATTTACGTGTATGGGTATGGGTTTCCTGTATATCGCGGAGGGCCTATGCAGTTCGCGGACGAAATAGGCGTGAAAGAAGTATTAGCTAGAATGAAGCATTATGAAACAGCTTTAGGCGAATATGGTAAACATTGGTTTACACCGTCGCCACTGTTGGAAGAACTTGCTCAAAAACAGCAAACATTTGCGGGTTTCAAAGCGTAATCATCACGATAAATTAATTATAAAGGTAGTAAACATGCAAAATTATAAAGCGCCACAGCGCGACACACTATTTATAACCCACGAATTATTAGATATGCAGTCGCACTATAAAAAACTTGGTTTTGAAGATGCAAGCGAAGACCTGATAAGAGCAATTTACGCAGAGGCGGGAAAGTTTGCTGAAAACGTGCTCGCTCCCATCAACGCAATTGGCGATCAACAAGGGTGTAAAATAGACGACGGCGTTGTTACCACCCCTGACGGTTTTAAAGAAGCCTACGCGACTTATGTTGAAGGTGGTTGGCCATCAATGGCGCATCCTGAAGAGTTTGGCGGCCAAGGCTTACCTTATTCACTTGCAACCTCTATGGCGGAATGGTTTTCAGGGGCTAACCATTCATGGGCCATGTATCCGGGCTTGAGTCAAGGCTGTATGGAAACCTTAAAAGGGCACGGTACTAAAGAACAGCAAGATTTGTACTTGCTAAAACTAATCGAAGGTTCGTGGACTGGCACAATGTGCTTAACTGAGTCACACTGCGGATCAGATCTAGGCATGCTTAAATGCAAGGCCCAGCCAAACGACGACGGTACATATAGCTTAACTGGTACTAAAATATTTATATCAGCCGGTGAACATGACATGTCAGACAATATTATTCACCTTGTTTTAGCAAGATTACCAGACGCGCCTGCCGGTACAAGAGGTATTTCCTTGTTTATAGTGCCTAAATTCAACCTTGATGAAAACGGTGAACCAGGCGAGCGCAACGCGGTTAAATGTGGCTCTATTGAGCATAAAATGGGTATTAAGGGCAGCGCGACCTGCGTGATTAATTTTGATGGTGCTACAGCGCACTTAATTGGCCAAGCTAACCGCGGTTTGAACTGCATGTTCACGTTCATGAACATTGCCCGCATAGGCACCGGTGTTGAAGGTTTATCTGCCATTGAAGCAGCGTTTCAAGGCGCATTAGCCTATGCACAAGACCGCACCCAATTCCGTTCAATGACTGGCGTGAAAAATCCAGAAGGTCCTGCCGATCAAATTATTGTTCATCCAGATGTGCGGCGTATGCTATTAACCCAAAAGTCTTTAGCCGAGGGTAACCGAGCATTAGCCAACTACTGCATGAAGCTGGTGGATATTACCACTTACGGCAAAGATGAAGCTGAAAATAAAATAGCCGATTCTAAACTAGCTCTGTTAACGCCAATCGTAAAAGCATTCTTAACAGAAACTGCGCAAGAAGCGACTAGCTATGGTATGCAGGTATATGGCGGACACGGCTATATTGCAGAATGGGGCATGGAACAATTGGCTCGCGATACCCGCATTTGTACCATGTATGAGGGCACGACCGGTATTCAAGCCATTGACTTATTGGCGCGAAAAATAATGGGATCTAAGGGCGAACTGCTCAATGTTTTCACTAAAGAAATTAAGGATTATTGCGCTCAGGTTAGAGGTGAATCGCAATTCACCACATGGATAAACTCAGTTGATTCTCATGTTGATGAATGGCTACAAATCACCCAAGACATTGGTAAAGCAGCCGCTAATAACCCTGATGAGTTAGGCGCAGCATCAGTTGATTATTTAATGTATGCAGGCTATGTAACGGTAGGTTACTTCTGGCTACAAATGGCCGTAGTCGCGCAGAAGAAGCTAGACGAGGGCACTACAGAAAAAGATTTTTATGAAGCTAAAATACACACTGCTAAGTTCTATTTCGATCGAATGCTGTCGCGCACGCGCTCACTTGTGTCATCAATTCATTCAGGCAGCGACAATCTGATGCAAATGAAACCAGAGCTGTTTAAAGTAGGTTAAGCGCTTAGCTGAATTAGGGCTCATTGTCAGCAACTTGTATTGTTGGCAATATAAAGTTGCTAATTATAGACTGAGAATTAAAACTAAAGGTGGGCATATTAGCCCACCTTTTTTTTGGTGCAAGCAAAGCTGTTAGCACGCAACACTTTTAGGAATCACATAGGCGCATGCATATTCAGCAAAATTCTATCGCATTGTCAAACACCACAATTACTTATTTGCACGCAGGAGAGGAGATAAGCGTGGTAAATAAACCCATCATGATAATGCT
>Ga0136588_1000544_pt1 | contig 13611 bp, 8 predicted proteins | sample AntRauMFilla1564_FD_104782 | JGI IMG/M metagenome (GOLD analysis project Ga0136588, IMG submission 104782) | Saline lake microbial communities from Rauer Islands, Antarctica - Metagenome Filla 1 #564 | ecosystem: Environmental > Aquatic > Non-marine Saline and Alkaline > Saline | place... | reverse complement strand
GGTGTTAACCTTGTGGTTGCCTTCTTTGAGCAGCAAATTTCTTTAACTGCTTTCGCTTCATTATTTTGCAGCCCATTGTTTTTTAGAGTTTGTTCTGCCTAGGTAGGCAACTAATGCGACGGGATGCCTGCGTTTAAATAGTTTTTTAATAGTTTTGTCAATAAGATACCTCTGTAAAATAGGGATTATTACAGCACAATTAAGATTATGCTATTGGCTTGACTATAATGTGTTATCGACCTGTAGCAATATTTACTTAATCTTTCTTTATAAAAGAGTTGTGTGCTTCACGTTTACTATGCTGTAAATATATATTGGCTAGTATAAAGAGACAATATTTTGAAATAGATAAATATTAAATCTAGAGTCCTAGGTGGGCAGTAGGTATACTAGTGATTAATAGTAAGGAGCTTATTTGTTGAACGTTCTACCACAACTTTCCCCTTTAGACACTGTGTCAAGTGAAACACGCGATTATTTACGTGCACTGTCGGGCACCCAATACAGCGGAGAGATAGAAGTGACTTACGGTAGTCGTTTGGCGCTTGCGACTGACAACTCAATTTATCAGCAACTGCCACAAGCAGTAGTTCTGCCTAAGAGTGTGGCTGACTTACAGCTAATTGCACAAACCGCCAATATGCAGGCTGCAAAGGGTAAAGCGGCTATTACATTTAGCGCACGGGGGGGTGGCACAGGTACTAATGGTCAATCGCTAACGCCCGGTATTGTGGTTGATACTTCCAAGTATTTGAATCAAATTCTTGAGTTGAATTTAGAAGAACGGTGGGTACGGGTCGAGTGTGGCGTGATAAAAGACGTGCTCAACGATTTTTTACGACCTCACGGTTATTTTTTCTCTCCTGACCTGTCTACCAGTAATCGCGCAACCATTGGCGGTATGATAAGCACTGACGCATCAGGACAAGGCTCGTTGGTGTATGGCAAAACAAGTGATCACTTGTTAGGTCTTAAAACCGTGTTGGCAAATGGAGAGATGCTAGCAACGCAGCCGATGAGCCTGCAAGAGGCTCAACAAACGGCATCTTTAGACACCACGGTGGGCGCTATATATCGACAAATCTTAGCCACTTGTGTCAATAAGCGTGAAGATATTCTGGCTAAATTTCCACGACTAAATCGCTTTTTAACCGGCTATGATTTAGAACACGCTTTTGACGATATACAAAACAAAATAGATGCCGGGCGCTTAATTGCCGGCGCCGAAGGCTCACTGGGTTTTATTGCCGAAGCAAAGCTCAATATTACCAAAATTCCCAAACACACCACCCTCGTGAATATCAAGTATGACAACTTTGAATCAGCACTGCGTCATGCCCCTAGTATGATTGCTGCAAATGCAACCTCGGTTGAAACAGTCGACAGTAAAATCTTAAATCTTGCTCGAGCCGATCTTGTTTGGCACAGTGTGTCGGCTCTCATAAGCGACGTACCTAATAAGGTCATGGATGGCTTAAATATGGTGGAATACAACAGCGATGACAAGCATGAAATTGACCGAAAAATTCAAATTCTGTGCGACCGCTTAGATGCTGAAATACAAAATAACAATGAAAATGGCGTTATTGGTTATCAGTTAACATCGTCGCTACCTCAAATTAAAAAAGTGTACGGCATGCGCAAGCAGGCTGTCGGCTTACTGGGTAAAACAAAGGGGGCAAAAAAGCCCATTGCGTTTACCGAAGATACCGCGGTTCCACCAGAGCATTTAGCCGACTTTATTATGGAGTTTAGAGAGCTACTCGATAGTCACAAGCTCGATTACGGCATGTTTGGTCACGTTGACGCAGGCGTTTTGCACGTACGCCCCATGCTTGATATGTGCGACCCTGCACAGGAGCAATTGGTAAACACGATTTCGCATGAAGTGGTCGCCTTAGTGGCAAAGTATGGCGGCTTAATGTGGGGCGAACATGGTAAAGGTTATAGAAGCGAATTTGCCCCGGCATTTTTTGGCGAGTCTCTTTATGACGAGTTAAGAAAAATTAAGCGCGCATTTGATCCACACAACCAGATGAATCCGGGTAAAATTTGCACACCTTTTGATTCAGACCATCAATTAGTCAAAGTGAGCGACACCAAGCGGGCCAGTTATGACCGCCAAATTCCTATTGCATTTAAACAAGAGTTTGAGCCAGCCATGAGCTGTAACGGTAATGGTCTATGCTTTAACTACGACACAACGTCACCTATGTGTCCTTCAAGTAAGATTACCCACGACAGAAGACACAGTCCTAAAGGACGTGCAGGTCTCATTAGGGAATGGTTATTACAATTAAGCAAGCAGGGAGTAAGTGCTGAGACAGTGTCGCCTAGCAGCTTTAAAAGTAACCCGGTGGCGAAGTTATTTAGAAAGTTTTCGTCTCAAGACGATTTTAATCATGAAGTATTCGACGCCATGAACGGCTGTTTAGCGTGTAAGTCATGCTCAAGTCAATGTCCCGTTGGCGTTGATGTTCCCGACTTTAGAGCCAAATTCCTTGCTATTTATTACACTCGTTATTCACGGCCATTGAAAGACTATTTTGTTGCCAATGTAGAAACACTTACACCTCTTATGGCAAAAGCTCCCAGAACAGTAAACGCTCTAGTGCAATCTGCTCTTGGCTCTTGGGTTTTGCGCAACGCCATTGGGTACGTTGATACGCCAGCCCTGTCTTCGCCTGTTATTGAGCAGCGAGTTAAAGGGATCGCGCTTGTATGTAAGACACATAAAGATTTGACTATATTGCAAAATATGAGCGATGAACAACGTCAGCAGCATGTGCTTATTGTGCAAGATCCTTTTACCTCTTTTTATGATGCTGACGTTGTTGAGAAGCTCGCTAGTTTTATCAACAAAATAGGTAAAACACCTGTTTTATTACCGTTTTCGCCAAATGGAAAACCTCAGCACGTAAAAGGCTTTTTAGACAAGTTTGAAAAAACCGTCAATAAAACAGCTAGTTTTTTAAGCAGTATTGCTCAGCTTAACATTGCAATGGTGGGAGCCGATGCTTCTTTAGTGCTATGCTACCGCGATGAGTATGCCAAGATATTAGGACTTGCTGCCAATCAATTTGCTGTGCAGACGGTGTCGGAATGGTTACAAGGTTTAGATTTACGAAACATCACTGTGCTTGATAATCAAGAAACACGACACGACTACAAGCTGCTAGCGCATTGTTCTGAAAAAACAGCCTTGCCCGAAACAGAAGAAACGTGGAAAAAAATATTCGCTCAATTTGGTTTAACGCTCAATGTTACTAGTGTTGGCTGCTGCGGTATGGCGGGTACTTATGGGCATGAGTTAGAACATTTCAATAACTCAAGAGGTATATACGATCTTAGCTGGTCTATGCATGCTAAGATGTCAACGCGAAGCAGTAGCGATGGCACTGCTGAAACAACTCTTGATGAATCAAGTACCCATAAAAACCCGCAGCAGATACTGGTGACAGGTTACTCATGCAGAAGCCAAGTTAAACGTTTTGAGCAGTATAGGCCAAAACATCCTATTGAAGTGCTTGCGGGCATGCTCAAATAAGCAGGTAAATATACACGTAGTTAACAATATGTAAGATAACGATAGTAGTGAAAAAATGACAGATGAAATAAATAGCCAGGAAGCCCTATCAGCATGGGTTAAGCAGCAGTTCCAGAGAGCTAATAAACACCTTGCTGAAAAAGGAATCTTGTTTGACACTGTGGTTGTCGAAGAAAGTCGATACATGGCACCTGAAGTGGCGGTGTGGAAAATAAAAGACACGAAAAAGAATGTTTATTGGGTAATAAGCGGTAATTTACCTGCTGATGCTATTTCGGTTTCCGTGGCCAATTCAGCCAGAGAAGCAATACGACATTTCTCGTTGTCGTGGCAGTTAAAAGCACAAAATATAATGAGCAGTGCAGTTGTTGATAATACACAAAAAGAATTCGCAACATTACTGACTGCAAAAGCAGAGATGCTTTATGAAGTGCAAGAGAATGAAAAGTGGTGGCAAACAGGATAATGTCCCATCTTTGTCAGCATGTGATATCCGCAAGATTATGCGCGTGATATTCACCGCTGCCATTATTGAGTGCTTACCACCATAAAGCATTACTCATCAGAGCTTTCGGTTTTTCTGTTAGTGAAAAGAGTCGTTCTTTTGACACGTATAGAAGCCGTTTTTGGCTCAAATAAAGTCTTTTCAATTGTCATATTAGGTAAACTAACATAGAACTTGCTTAACTCTTTATTGGCTTTTTGTTCAGCTTCGATTATTTGAACAATTTCAATTTTACTGATTTTGCTGGTTTGTGTAGGCACAACTTCGTTAGTTGAACCAGGTAGGGCGCTTACGTTGGTTAAGCTTGTAATAAAAGCCAAACTTGCGATAGTTATATTCACTTCTTTTCCTTTGTATAAAAAATGTTTAAAGATTGCATTAAATTCGACAAATTAATAATACATCTTTAACATGTTGGTTTTTAAAGATATATTTTATGTCACCGTATATATTACGGCTACAATTGAAAAAAGATAAACGACAAAAATTGATTTTTCGCATGAAAAAAACTAATATTTAAATCTACTTTTATACAAAGACTCATTATGCTAAAACGATTACCACCGCTTAACTCACTCAAAGCATTTGAGTCTGCCGCTCGCCACCTCAGTTTCACTAAAGCTGCAGACGAATTGTTTGTGACACAGGCTGCGGTTAGTCATCAAATAAAAAGTCTTGAAAGCTTTTTATCAATGAAGTTATTTCATCGTAAAAATCGCTCCTTGCTATTAACAGAAGAAGGTCAGTCCTACTTTCATGACTTACGCGATATTTTTGTGCATCTGCAAGAGGCTACCCAGCGTTTGGTGGCACTTGGCACTAAAGGCGCAATCACAATCGCTACGCCACCCAGTTTCGCTAGTCAATGGTTGGTGCCACGACTGCATCAATTTTCAGCTCAACACAGTGATATAGACGTGCGTATCAAAGCCGTTGACGCCGATGAGGGTTTTTTAGATGATTCGGTCGATATAGCAGTTTTTTACGGCAGGGGCAGTTGGTCAGGACTTGCCAGCACTAAACTGTTATCAGAATATTTAACGCCTATGTGTTCGCCGCGATTATTAGAAAGGGGTAAGCCGCTTGGCTCACTCGAAGACTTATCGCAGCACACCTTATTGCATGACAATACTCGAATCGCGTGGAAGAATTGGTTGAGCGCATTTGGCATTAAAAATATTAATGTCAATCAAGGGCCCATTTTCAGTCACACTATGCTGGTGTTACAAGCAGCCTGCATAGGTCAAGGCGTCGCACTTTCTGACACCGTGCTGGCGAAGCCTGAAATAGAAAGTGGCCGCTTAATTTGCCCTTTTAACGAGAAGATAGAATCGAAACTGAGTCATTATTTAGTTTGTAAAGAATCTCAAGTAGAACAAAGCAAAATCAAGGTGTTTAGTGAGTGGATGCTATCGCAGGCAAAATAACAATAATGGCAGCCGCCATTTACTTTAAAGAGCATTAATTAAAATGGACCTATTATTTTACTGCCGTGGCGGATACGAAGCCGATTTATTAGCTGAACTAGAAAAAGCATTAGGTCAAAAGGGTCTGTTTGGTTACGCTAAAATGTCGAAAAACAGCGCTTTTCTTCGCTATTGTTTACCGCAACATAATGCGCAGCCTTACAGCCTTGAGTCTCTAAAAGCGATTAATGAGCAAGTCCCCACATTAGAAAAGTTAGTATTTGCCAGACAAAAGCTGCATATACTTGCTGACATAGAGTTTGACAGCGAAGATAGAATTAGTACTTTGTTAAAGATGTTTGACGTGCATGCTTTGCCGATGTTTTCAGACGTATTCGTTGAGTACCCTGATTCTGAAGAAGGTAAACAGTTGGCTAAGTTCTGCAAGAAATTTACGGTACCGCTGCGTAATAAGTTAAGGCAGCAGGGGCATTTACATAAAAAACCGTCGAACAATCAACCATTTCTGCATTTGTTTTTTCAACAAAGCGGTAAGTGTATAGTGGCAATAAGTATAGTAAATGATAGAAGCCTCCATCACTTAGGAATACAGCGTTTAAAGATGCCAAGTGCCGCACCTAGCCGTTCTACCTTAAAGCTTGAAGAAGCCATTCATCTTTTTTTCAACGAACGCCAAGCAAGCGCTTTATTTAGCCAAGGCATGCGAGCGGCTGACTTAGGCGCGTGCCCAGGAGGCTGGACCTATCAGCTAATTCAGCGAAAAATAGTGGTTGAGGCCGTTGATCATGGTGAAATAGCTGAAAACTTAATGGCAACAGGATTGGTTGAATATTACAGCCAAGACGGCTTTTTATATAAGCCGCAGCACAGCAATGTCGACTGGTTAGTGTGCGATATGATTGAGCAGCCCACACGCGTGAGTGAATTAATGCTGCAGTGGTTAGAAACTGGCAAGGCTAATGCCTGTATTTTTAATTTGAAGCTACCTATGAATAAACGACATAAAGTAGTTGCCCCAATTTTGAGCCGATTAGAAAAAGCCTTGAACGACCGTTTTAGCGAAATTGTGATCAAGGCAAAACATCTGTATCACAATCGGGACGAAATAAGCGTGTTAATTATAGTTAACACCCAAATGATAAGTTCTTATATGGAAAATAAGCGCTAAGAGCCTGTATTAGGGCTAACGTCGCGTAAAAAGAGGGGGTTCTTGTGGCAATATCAGTGCTTAAAAAAAATCCATATAAAAAATAAGATACAAAATGGTGTAATTTATATCCAATGCCTATATAATTCGCCGGAAATTTTTAATGAACTAATAAAGTGGGAAGCATGTCAGAACTAGCTAATTACAGAAATATTGGTATTTTTGCTCACGTTGACGCGGGCAAAACGACCACAACAGAGCGTATCTTAAAACTTACTGGTAAAATTCATAAGACTGGTGAAGTACACGATGGCGAATCAACGACCGATTTTATGGAACAAGAAGCTGAACGCGGTATCACTATCCAATCTGCTGCAACGACCTGTTTTTGGAAAGACCATCGTTTAAATGTTATCGATACTCCAGGGCACGTTGACTTCACGGTTGAAGTTTATCGCTCATTAAAAGTATTAGATGGCGGCGTAGGCGTTTTTTGTGGTTCTGGCGGCGTAGAGCCCCAATCAGAAACTAACTGGCGTTATGCTAACGATTCTGAAGTAGCACGAATTATCTTTGTGAACAAAATGGATCGCATGGGCGCAGACTTTTACCGTGTTGTAAAACAGGTTAAAAAAGTTCTAGGCGCAAATCCATTAGTGATGGCATTACCCATTGGTGTTGAAGATGGTTTTGTAGGTATTGTTGATGTACTAGAGCAAAAAGCCTATGTTTGGGATGATACTGGTCTGCCTGAAAACTTTGTAATAACGGATATTCCTGCTGATATGATTGAAATAGCGGCTGAATATCGTGCAATGCTTGTAGAAATGGTTGTTGATCAAGACGACGACTTAATGATGGCGTACATGGATGGCGAAGAGCCCTCTGTAGCTGACCTGAAGCGTTGTATACGCAACGGTACACGTAAATTAGATTTCTTTCCAACATACTGCGGTTCAGCGTTTAAAAATAAAGGCGTTCAAAACATTCTCGATGCAGTTGTCGATTATTTACCAAGCCCAACAGAAGTTGACCCGCAAGACCTTACCGATCCTGAAACAGGCGAACCTACTGGCGAAGTAGCTACCGTTACTATTGATGAGCCATTTCGCGCACTTGCGTTTAAGATAATGGATGACCGTTTCGGCGCATTAACATTTATTCGTGTTTACTCTGGCAAATTGAATAAAGGTGACAGTATTCTCAATTCTGCCACGGGTAAAACTGAACGCATTGGTCGAATGGTTGAAATGCATGCAAATGACCGAACTGAAATAAGTTATTGCCAAGCCGGTGATATTGTTGCAATTGTTGGCATGAAAAACGTGAAAACAGGTCACACCCTTTGTGACCCGAAACATGAATGTACGCTTGAGCCAATGATTTTCCCAGAGCCGGTTATATCAATATCAGTTGCGCCCAAAGATAAAGGCTCAACTGAGAAAATGGGTATTGCAATTGGTAAAATGGTGGCTGAAGATCCATCTTTTCAAGTGGAAACAGATGAAGATTCAGGTGAAACTATTCTAAAAGGAATGGGTGAACTCCATTTAGATATTAAAGTAGATATTCTAAGACGTACCTACGGTGTTGATTTAGCGGTTGGACAACCTCAGGTTGCGTATCGCGAAACAATCACACAAGACATCGAAGACTCTTATACGCATAAGAAGCAGTCTGGTGGTTCTGGCCAATTTGGTAAAATTGACTATAGAATTCGCCCCGGTGAAGCGAATACTGGCTTTGTGTTTAAATCAGTTGTTGTAGGCGGTAACGTACCTAAGGAATTCTTTCCAGCGATTGAGAAAGGTTTTAAGAGTATGATGGGCCAAGGTGTTCTTGCAGGTTTCCCAGTATTGGACGTTGAAGTTGAATTATACGACGGTGGCTTCCACGCGGTTGATTCTTCGGCTATAGCATTTGAAATTGCTGCTAAAGGTGCATTTCGTCAGTCTGTTCCAAAGGCAGGTCCACAGTTAATCGAACCCATCATGAAAGTTGATGTGTTTACGCCCGACGACCATGTTGGTGATGTAATAGGTGACTTAAACCGTCGCCGTGGCATGATTAAAGACCAAGAAGCGGGTGTGACTGGTGTGCGAGTTAAAGCCGACGTTCCACTATCAGAAATGTTTGGCTACATTGGCACTTTACGTACTATGACGTCTGGTCGTGGTCAGTTCTCAATGGAGTTTTCACATTACAGCCCTTGTCCTAAGAATGTATCTGAAAAAGTAATTGAAGAAGTGAAAGCACGCAAAGAAGCTAAAAAATAGCGATTTTTGCCTCTAGCTCAGCGAGTTTTTTGACTTGCTAAGCGCAAAAAAAAACCAATCGTACAGATTGGTTTTTTTTTGCGTAAACTAATCACTGCTATCGCCAAGGTAATCCATGTCCTGCGCATAGTGAGTTTTTTGATTGCGGCTACCTTTTCATACCGCGCTTTAAGTCCCTGTTCAGATATTTGCGCTGCAGGACTATATTTGTGTATAAGTTTTATAAGGAAATTAATCATGTCAACACATCCTAATGCAGGAAAACAAGCTCAACAAAGCGAGCTAATTAATGTGGCTAAATTAACCAGTGATTATTATAGCTTACAGCCAGATATGAGCGATCCAAGCCAAGCGGTAAGCTTCGGGACATCAGGTCACAGAGGAAGTGCATTTAAAAGCAGCTTCAACGACTCCCACATAGCGGCTATTTGCCAAGCCTTAGCCGAGTATAGATTGGCTAACAATATTACGGGCCCGCTTTTTATTGGCAAAGACACGCATGCACTGTCAGAGCCTGCACTTGTCACTGCAATAGAAGTGTTTTGCGCAAACGAAGTGTCGCTAGTTATTCAAGAAAACAATGAATACACCCCCACACCAGTTATTTCTCATGCGATCGTATCTTACAACAAAGGGCGTTTATCTAATCTTGCTGATGGTGTGGTGATTACACCTTCGCACAATCCGCCTGCAGATGGCGGCTTTAAATATAATCAAACGCACGGCGGCCCAGCCGAAAGCGCTGTAACCATTCAAATTCAAAACCGCGCAAACGAAATACTTAATCATAAATTGCCCGTGAAACGGCATATTATCACCAAAGCGATGGCATCAAACTTTGTGAGCACGACTAACTTCGCAATAGACTATGTTGCGCAGTTGTCCGATGTTATAGACATGCAGGCTATCGCTAACGCTGGCCTAAGTTTAGGCACCGATCCCCTTGGCGGTTCGGGTATTCACTATTGGGATATGATCAGTGAACGCTATAATATTGATATAAAAGTGGTCAACAAATCGATTGACCAGCGTTTTGCATTTATGCCCTGCGACAAAGACGGCAAAATACGCATGGACTGTTCATCTGCATTTGCCATGTCGGGCTTAATAAAGCTCAAAGATGAGTTTGATATTGCCTTTGGCAACGATCCCGACTTTGACCGTCACGGCATTGTGTGCAAATCAAGTGGCTTAATGAATCCTAATCATTACTTGGCGGTTGCTATTAACTATTTATGTCAACATCGGCCGCAGTGGTCTGCAAGTTTGGGCATAGGTAAAACCTTAGTGTCTAGTAGTATGATTGACAGGGTAGTTGGCAGGCTTGGGCGTAATTTGCTGGAAATGCCCGTAGGCTTTAAATGGTTTGTTGATGGCTTAGTCAATAAATCGATTGCTTTTGCCGGTGAAGAATCTGCAGGCGGCATCTTTTTACGTCGCAACGGTGAAACTTGGGCAACCGACAAAGACGGATTCATATTAAGCCTCTTAGCCGCTGAAATAACCGCTGTGACAGGCAAAGATCCGGGTGAACATTACACTGACTTTACCAAAGACTTCGGTGAACCAAGCTATACCAGAATAGATGTCGCTACGAGCTTAATGCAAAAACAAAAGTTGTCATCATTAACGGTAAGTGATATTGCTGCTACGATGATGGCGGGCGAGAGCATTATCAATGTGCAAACTCATGCACCTGGTAATAATGCGCCTATTGGTGGTGTCAAGGTGAGTACGCAAAACGGCTGGTTTGCAGCGCGTCCTTCAGGCACTGAAGACGTGTATAAAATTTATGCAGAAAGTTTTAAAGGTGAAACTCATTTGCAGAACATTATTAGTGAGGCTGAGGCATTAGTTGCAAAGGCGATTTAATAGCAAAATGTATATTAATAGCCATCATAATGTTGTAAATATGTAAAACAAAGCGGATTAAAATTTATATATATCGAAATAGTATTAAAAATTAACAGGGTTTTAACGTTTGACTTGTTTTATTAGCGCTACATTGTAGAGTTGAAGAGAAATCTATAATAAAATTATGAGATGTTTTTTCTTTTTCAGGGTATTTATGAGTAGTCAAACAGATTCAAACGTCACAACACCAATAAAAGCGGCAGCAAAGCTTAGAAAGCCAGCAACAACAAAAGCAAACCATGCGAGTCAATCAGAGAATTCCTATAGTACCAAATTAGATAAAAAAGCCTTCAAAGCATCGGTAATATCGCACTTGCATTCAACCCTAGGCACCGACGAGAACAAGGCCGACAATCACGCGTGGTTCAAGGCCACCAGCGCGGCAATTCAAGAGCTTGTGCTAAACAGATTGCGTACCACTCAAAAAACGCACTATATGAACGACACGCGCGCGGTGCATTACTTTTCTGCTGAATTTTTAATGGGGCGTTTATTGTCAAATAACATGCATAACTTCGGCTTATTTGAAACTGCAGACGCCGCGCTAAAAGAGTTAGGCGTTGATATAAGCGATGTGCTTGAAGAAGAGCCTGACATGGCCCTCGGTAACGGTGGTTTAGGTCGCTTAGCCGCCTGTTTTATTGACTCATTAGCCACAATGGAACTTCCAGCAATTGGCTATGGTATTCACTATGAAAATGGATTGTTTAGGCAGGAAATAAAAAAAGGTGCGCAAATAGAGCGTCCGGACAGCTGGCGAGACTACGGTAATCCGTGGGAAATTTGTCGGCCAGAATCTACTCAAGAAGTACCGTTATACGGCTATGTTGAAACCAAATATGGCAGCAATGGGAATATTCAAAAAGAGTGGCACCCAGGCTCTATCGTAAAAGGAGTTCCTTGGGATATTCCGGTAGTGGGTTACGGCGGCAATACGGTAAATGTGTTGCGCTTATGGCAAAGTCAGTCATCTAGTCATTTCAACTGGGATGTATTTAATGCCGGAGGTTATGTTGACGCTCAGCGCGAAAACATTCAGGCCGAAACAATATCTAAAGTTCTGTATCCAAATGATGAGACCGAAGCTGGTAAAGAGCTGCGTCTTATTCAGCAATATTTTTTCAGCGCGTGTTCTTTAAAAGACATTATTCGCCGTTATAAGCGCGCCCATGGGGACGATTGGACGCGCTTTCCTGAGCAAGTTGTTATTCAATTAAATGACACGCACCCAGCCATCGCAATTCCTGAGTTAATGCGCATATTGGTTGATCGAGCAGAGCTTGATTGGGATACCGCATGGGCTATTTCATCTAAAACCTTCGCCTATACAAATCACACTTTGTTGCCTGAAGCTTTAGAGCGTTGGCCTGTGCGCATGCTTGAAAAAATATTACCGCGTCACCTAGAAATTATCTATGAGATTAATCATCGTTTTATGCAAGAGCTTGAAAAGAAATGGCCCGGCGATAATGTGATGAAAGCGAAGTTGTCAATTATCGAAGAGTCTGATGAAAAAATGGTCCGAATGGGTAATCTCTCGGTAATTGGTTCGTTTAAGGTTAACGGCGTTGCTCAGATCCATTCTAAATTAGTCAAAGAAAACCTCTTTCCTGAATTTGATCAACTTTATCCAAATAAACTGACTAACGTAACTAATGGCGTGACGCCAAGGCGCTGGTTAAAAGCGTGTAATCCTCTATTATCAGCATTAATCACCAAGAAAATTGGCGACCAATGGCCGGTAAATTTGACGCAGTTAGACAAGTTGTCAGCCTTTGCCGACGACAAAACCTTCCAAAATCAGTTTATGAAGGTAAAGCAAAAAAATAAGGAAGCCCTAGCTAAGGAAATAAAGGCGATTACCGGCATAGCGGTAGACACTAAAGCTATATTTGACGTCCAAATAAAGCGCTTACATGAGTACAAGCGTCAGCACCTTAACCTTCTACATATTATGGCTTTGTATAAGCGCTTGCTTAAAGATCCTAGTTACGACATGCACCCGCGAGTGTTTATTTTTGGTGCAAAAGCAGCGCCTGGCTATACTCTTGCGAAAACGATTATTTATGCAATTAACAAAGTTGCGGATAAAATAAATAACGATAAGCGCATAAACAACAAGATCAAAGTCATATTTTTGCCAAATTATCGTGTGTCGCTAGCGGAGAAAATGATCCCTGCTGCAGACGTATCTCAGCAAATTTCAACCGCGGGTAAAGAAGCTTCGGGTACTGGCAACATGAAACTTGCCCTAAACGGCGCGGTCACCATTGGCACGCTAGATGGTGCGAATATTGAAATTGCAGAAGAAGTTGGCGCAGAGAATATCTTTATTTTTGGTAAAACGGTAGACGAAGTAGCGGCCATTAACAAAGCCGGATACAAGCCGTATGATTATTACTATAATAATAGCGAAATAAAAGCGCTGCTTGACTGGCTTGATACAGGCTACTTTACACCAGAACAGCCAGGAGCGCTGTCGAGCTTAAAACGTAGCATGCTCGAAGGCGGCGATCCTTACTTAGTGCTTGCCGATTTTGAGTCATACAGTAAAGCTAACGAAGCACTCGACAAAGCTTATAAAGATAAAGCTCTATGGGCAAAAATGGCCATTCTAAACACCGCTAAAATGGGTAAGTTCACCTCGGATAGATCGGTACAAGAATATGTGGACCGTATTTGGAAACTTGACACATGTAAGGTGTAGCCTAGCTAAGGCTTATATTTTCGGTGTTATATTCACCCGCGCTGTAACCTAGACAAACTTGCGCAATGAGCATGCTCGTTTATACAAT
>Ga0136588_1000542_pt1 | contig 13662 bp, 22 predicted proteins | sample AntRauMFilla1564_FD_104782 | JGI IMG/M metagenome (GOLD analysis project Ga0136588, IMG submission 104782) | Saline lake microbial communities from Rauer Islands, Antarctica - Metagenome Filla 1 #564 | ecosystem: Environmental > Aquatic > Non-marine Saline and Alkaline > Saline | place... | reverse complement strand
TATTATTTCAGCACTATCACGATCATCTTCTGATGATATTCTTGTAATTTCAGAAGCCAGTCTTATGATCTCTGCGTCATCTCTACCAGTTTCCGCAATGGCTCTTAAACCTTCTGCTGTTGATCTTCCATTTTCTGCAAAAATTCTAATACCTTCTTGTGTATCTCTTAGATCTTCTGATTCTGCTAATTCAGCTTGTAATTGAGTTAAAGAACTCCATGCCGGTATTGTTGTCGGATCAGAATCTTCCAATAGATCTTCCCTTACGTCATAACTGAATTGGGAAGAAGTAACCCTTGTTGATCCAAAGAATATTTGAATGTCAGCAAGATACAAACCAATTGTTCCAATACACGGTGCTGTTAATACCGCTGTGATCAATCCTATTTCTTCATCGATGACAGTACATAATATATTATCAACAATTTGTGTTCCAAGTTTAACGTTTAAATATACATTGCTAGCTTCTGTCAAATCGTAATAATCATCATTTTCTGTTAATCTAATATATAGAAGGTTTCCATTGATATCGTTTTGTATCATTGTTCCAACAAATTTGACATTACTTCCCTTACTATCTATTTTTAATTGTATGCCTATGTCTTTAACGTTCGCCATTATTTCACCCGCTTTCATTTTTTATAGTAAAAAAGGTAGCATTACGCCACCTTCCACTTTAAATAAACTGCTTTTCTTTGTTTTTATATTGCTCATGAAACTTTTGTGAAGTGCTAGCAGCTACCGCTTTTTGGCGTTCTTGTTCTGATAGAACGTTATATACAAATCTAGGGATCATTACTGTTATACCACGTCGAATAACATAATTAGTACCATTCACAGTTACTGTTATATCGTCAACATATTTTTCCCCGTCGTACAATGCTTTAAAGGGTATACGTTCTTTTAACCTGGCTTCTGCTTTTTTTCTTCTTTCTTTCTTGGTCAATCTCTTAACCGGTTCTTCTTTAATTTCTTCTGCTTTCTCAAATGTTGATTCTGCAATATCTTTCTCATTGCCTTCTTCATCTTCCATATATACTCGTCCGTCTTTTTCATCTAAAACCGTATAAACTACATCTTTATAATTAACTTTCATAGGACCTTCCTTTCATAATTAAAGGGGAATCTCACCCCTTATATTATTATTCTAATTTGAACCACTTTCAAATTCAGAAGTGGTTTCAATTCTTTCCATGTATTCGTCTACTAGAATAACGGCTGTTTTAATTGCTTTCCAACCGCTTGTTGCTCTCTGGTTAAGTGCGTCTGCTGTTCCGGAGGATCCTAATTGCTTAACGATCATCTGTAAACCGCCACCAGTTATTTTAGTTGTTCCATAAGCATTTTCACCTAACATTAACGTTGAATAAACATCTCTGCCGGCCGCTCCTGCTTCACCAGGATAAACTATGTCGTCTGCTGCTGGTGTTGAATCAGCGTCTGGATCAGAAGCTAATGTAATTGTAGCTGAACCTGCTGAACCCGCTGCTGCTGCTGATACTTCATATTTAAATTCGTTTAATATGATATCTCTACCAACTAATGCTGTTGCTTCGCCTGCTGTGATTGCTTCATCTAATGTTAAAACTTCTGCTGCTGTTGAAGCAATTACAAGATCTCTTGCTGCTGCTGTTAAGTTTTCTGCATGGAAGATCTTTGCTTCTGTTGTTTCTACAAATCTAGCACCATGTATTCTTCCAATCTCGCCATTGTAAATATTTTCTGTATCAACATAAGTGTGTGGTGCTGTCCAGCGATCATCTTCTGTTAAGTCAAATGATACGTCCGGGTGAATGATTGCTACAAAGTTCCCGCTGATCTTCTTAGCAAGGTTATTCTTTAAGTTTCTAACGCCATACTTAACAGATTTAACTGTCATATAGTGATTATCTGCTGCTGTTGCACTTCCACCAACAAGTAAATGACGACTTAAAACTGAATTTTCTTGATACTGTACGTTTGTTCCACCGTTTAATACTTCTCTAACAACTGTATCTAAAGTTTGGCCTGCTTGATCCCCTAATAGCTTTGAAGCTTCTACTAAGTTGTTATCAATTGCAGTTAACAATAATACATCTGATAATTCGATGTAATCGCCATACTGTTTAACTGTTGCTGTGATAGTACTAACATTAAGAGAGTTACCGCTTGGTGTTACCCCTTCGTCCAATGGTGTTAATGCTTTATCTAGTGGTGCATACTTTCTGAACTCTACTGTTTTACCATTGTTCTTTGGAATAGGTCTTTCTTGTCCAAACTGATCGTGTACCAAATTTGGCTTTGCATTGTCGATCAAGTAATCTTCATAAAAAACTTTCATCTCATCACTTAAATCGGTTGATGTTGTCTTTTGCGTATTGTCGAATAATGACAAATTGATATCTAATATTTTATTAATTAACATAATGTCCCCCTTTTATAATTGTAAGCGGGGGATCTATTTAAAATGATATACTTTCACCTTCTGAAGATCGCTTGACAATTTCTTGTCTATCTTCTTTGGTGAGTTTCCTAACATCATTTTTAACCACAACCCCTGGTGCGCTGTGTGATCCGCCTTCGCTTATTCTGTTTTTCTTCGATTTTATACTTTCAATCGTGTTCTCTTTAGTCTTTTGTGTTGCAGCGCTTAATCGTTTACTAAGAATATCATCAAAGTTTGTTGCCTGGAATGCTGCCTTAACGCCTACGCCACTTTTAAGAAGTGATAGAAAATCTTTGTCTTTACTCGCTTCTTTAAGGTCGAAGTCTGGGTATTCTTCTTTAATTGCTTCGGCTTCGTCATACCAACCCTTAACTCGTTCCTGGACTTGCTTATCACTTTCTTCGGAATTGGTTTTCCCTACTTGTTCTTTTAATTGCTCATTCTCTTTCATTGTTTGCTTGTATTCTTTATATTTATCTGGATCCATATTATTTTTGTAGGCTAATTCTTCGTAAGTTTCGTTTTCCAGCATTTCTAATAACTGATCAGTTTCTTCTGCCCCGTATCTTTCTTTAAGCAAATCTAAAACCGGATCAACTTTTGACATTCTTTCTTCTACTTCTTTAGATTCTTTAAAACGCTTGTTGATGATGTTCTGAATCTTCTGATCAAATTGTTTCTTAACATTTTCGTTAGATTTTAAGAGATTATCTAAGTCGTATTGATCCACTTCGCCCGTTTCACTTTCGGACTTTTGGTTAGGATTCTCTTGATCACCTTCCTTTTTAGTATCTTCGTTTTGATTATCTATTGTATCTTCTGGCTGTTTGCCGTACTTAACAATAGGTTTTTCGGTATTCTTCTCTGATCCCTGGCCGGCGTCACCAGTTTCTGTCGATCCACCCGTTTCGGCTTGTCCACCTTCATTACCTGCTGGCGCTGCTGCTCCGCCTTCGTCAAATAACTTTAAGTCGACTTCCATTTCATTAATCCTTTTGTTTAGCATTCTCATGCCCCTTTCTTCCATGCTCTATTCGCAAGTGTCAAGGTTTACCTTCTTAGGGACTTAACCTTTTTCGCCGTCTTTTCCGGTGTGCCAAGTGTCTATAACACTATATATAGTATGTTATTAAGTTTTCTTAACTAAATTATACCAAGTTATAGGCTATCTATCAATTTAATTGACAAATTTTTGCTGTATTTCTTTTCGATCTGTAATAGTCCAACAATTAATTGATCTGTTATCGCTTCTAAGTACTGATCCATACTGACAACATCTATTATAGAATATTCTTCCATTGTGTCGAATCTATGGATATATTCTTTGTTTTTTAGAGTGCCAGCAAAAGCAAATACTAAAGAAGATATAGCAGCGCATACAATATCGTTTCCTGGATTGTATAAAGCGTGGCCACTTAATTTGATGTTAAATATATCATCTGTTCGGTTGATTTGGACTTCTACCATTCTCTTTACTCCTTCCAGTTAAATTAATTGAAGGATCAAGCTTCTCTATTGTAATTGCCATTTTATCCATTGTTTGTTTCATTTGTTGTAATTTATCCGCTAACCCTTTGTTCTCGCCTATCTTCTTAACTATTTTTTCTTTTCCGTCAAAATCCATTAAGTCCAGGGCCATTAATGATTGCACCGCTCTTTCCGGATCAAAGAATCCTAGTTGATATAGTTCTTTGGAAAACTCGTTCATTGCCGCGCGACTAAATGGATTGCTTTTCTCGGGCCGTATATCAATGTCGAAGATAGGCTTGCGTGTATCTGCTTCATATTCTGGGTTTTCTATCATTTCCCCAGTTTCGGGATCTGCCATAAGGTTTGCACCTTCGTATGACGGATCAAGATCTTGTGGTTTCATCATTTGATTATTAAACTTTTTATATTCGACCGAACCATTTGGTTTAGTGATCCTAAACTTTCTAGCGTCGTCGTAAAATTCTCTTATTAATTCTATGGTTAATATAATGATCCGCTTATACGTCCTATATGCAGCACCTACCATATCGCGATCTACCTTGTTACTTGCTTCTTGCAATGCTTGTATAGCACTAGCTGCTGTAATACCTTTACCGGCTTCCCCACGGCTGAATTGGTTATCCCCTGCAATTTCTTTAAGCTCCTGGATCTTTCCTTCCCGGTGATTAGATATGAATGGTGCTAAAGAATCCGCTTGAAACTCTTTAAACTTGTCGGCGTCTATCTTTCCGTCTGTTTCTATAAAGTCGATTGATAGATCTTTTAATTGTTCAATATTTATCCCTAGAGATTTTGCAACTAACCAACGTTGCTTACCACTAACTAATGCGTTTTTACTTATGATCTGATCTAACTTATCTATATAAGCTTGTGGTGATCTAAGAATATCTATAAAACCAAACCCAATAGGTGTTCCTTCCATTGGGAATAAAACGTCTACACTAATAGGATAATTGCCATGTTCGTATAAACCGTTTGGATATTCTTCGTTGTCTTCTGTATCTTTTAAAACGAAACCATCTACGATCTTGCATAGATCTACACGACCATTTTCTTTTTTGTACCAGTCTACAACTACAACTTTGTTTTCCATTTGATCTTCGTCGGAATTAATAGCATAAGTTGCTGGCTTTAATAACGGATCCCCTTTAAGTTGTCCTTTTAGATCCGGATAATCTTTTTCTATTAGATCCTTGTCCACAACTTCCGTTACAAATATATTTCTACTATCGCCTAACTTTGTTATCCCTGGTTCCCAAAAGACATTAAGTGCGTCTATCTTCTTAATAGTAATATCGCCTAGTTCTTCCTTTGTTGTATCCCAAAATGTGCCAATAAAACAAAAGCCTTGTTTAAGTTTGTACCACCAAATATTTGACCAGCTTTCTTTAAATTCGTTTCTTTCTAGTACGACTGGTAAGATCTCTGATAGTTCTTCTGCTGTTTCTACGTCCGATTCTTCTCGTTCCAATATATGCGGTAATGGGTAGTTGTCCATAGCTGACGCGTGCTTGTTGTTTAATACACTAAACAAATAAGCAGTTACTGGTTCTGGATCCTTATTTTCTTTTTTCTTTCTTATAAGCTTCCAATGCTGTGACTTGTACCATTCTTCGTTATCGATTATCTTTTGTTCTAAAGCTGCTTTCCCCGCTTTATAATCTTTAAGAGTTTCTAAACCTTTTTTAGCTTTTGTTTTCTCGTTGATCCCTTGCTCGAAGCTTTGTTTAATATTTACATTATGGCCCAATGCTTTAAATGATTTGTCCATTTATTTAATGCCCCCTTCTAAGAATACTTTTTCTGCTAAGTCTTGTAACGGTTGATTGATCCATGATTGAAAATCGAATACATCTAATAGATCGCCGTTCTTATGATAGATTACTTCGATCTCGTCTGTTTCGAATTTCTTTTTAACTTCGTGTGCATTTAACATGTTTTCCCCCTTTTGTTGATAAACTGTTGATAGTGTGGATAACTATATATTTAAGAAGTAATCGTCCGTTCCTTGATTGTGTCCTTCTGGTGTGTCTAATGGACTGTATGGTTTAGGATTCTTCTTATTATCTCGTGGTGCAATTGGTTTTTCCATAGCAAAATATCTTGCTTCGTCGTAAATATGATCTTCCCCGTCTGTGTCTACATCTTCTGCGTCGTGTTGATCGTATACAAGACCGGGTACAGTTCGGATAAAATCTCTACAATTATTGAAGATATACATCATCGGCAGGCCGCGTTCGTCGAAAGCTAATCGGTAGTGCATTTGCATTTTGCCAGGGATCCTTTTGTTATCCCCTGGATCGAAGTATATGCCTTCTGATTCGAATGCTGCCGCAATACTTTCCCCACGCGACGCGTCCCATATTGAAGGATCTGCTACACCGAATATATTTCTATCTGGGTAATACTTTTCTTCTATCTCTCTAACTTTAGCTGCTTGTTTGTGTGGTGTCCATTTAACCCCTACGTTTGGCTCGTCCGTTGATCCGTATAATTCTCTTATTCTATATATGCAACCCCTTGTATCTACCGCCCACCAGCCGACCGAGAATGGCTTTGCATAACCGAAGTCGTATGATCTAAAAATCTTCCAATGATCTGGAATCTTAAACGGTGCTATAACATGTGTATTCGTTTTATCTTTATAGTGTTGCGGATCGTCTATAAACTCGTCGAATACCTGGCCGCTAAATGATAACCAATCACCATAAAGCAGCGCGTTCCTTTCTGCTGTTGGAAGCATAGCAAGAGAAGCAAGATAATTCGGATCATTCTTTAATAGTTCTTTGTTGTCGAAAATAGAAGAAGGGATAAAGATCCTATTTCTTTCTATCTTTATAACGTCCCCTTCTGGCGTGTCGATCTCTTGCGTAAAACTTTTAGGCGTTGCTGCTGGTGCTATATCTATAAATCTACTCTTTACCCAACTATGGCCGATTCCGCCCGGATTGGCTGTTGCTCGCATATATACTCTAGTTCCAGGCCCGTTTGCTCGATTACGCGACCACATGTAATTATACATAAGGTAGGTAAAATGTGTTAGTTCGTCGAACCCTATAAAGTCGTAAGCCTGGCCCTGGTACTTCTTGCGATCTTGTTCGTATTGCATAGCACGGAATAAGATCTTTGCCCCGGATCTAAATGTCCAGGTTGGTTTTGGTGTCATTCGGAATGTTGCATTTGGAAAAGCTTTCGGATATAACTTTAACGTTTTCTCTATTAATTCGTTTAATTCGTCATAAGTTCTCCTAAAAATAATTGCTTTGTAATGTGGAATGTGGACTTGCCGCAAAGCTTCTATTACTAAGTAATCAGACTTCCCACCACCTGCTGCACCACCGAAAAGCACTTCATATTCTTTACGCTGCATTACCTGGATCTGTTTCTTTTGTGGTGTCCAAATTACATTATGCGATTCTTTCGCTGCATTTTCTTTCGCTTCTTTCCTTATGTCTTCTGCATTTACCATTACTCGGCCCCTTTCGTTGCTTCGGGCATGACAATGATTCCAGTGTTTTCTTGATCGTATTCCCCGCGCCCTGCTTTGTCTTTAGACAATTCTAATTGCTGGCGTTGTAATGTTATGCGTTCCCGATCTAAAATTATTTTTTCTTTTTCAATTTGTAACCGTTCGTGTTCGTTCTTATCTATTGCAACGTGATCTAATAGTTCTTTTAATGCTTTAGTTTTGTTATGCGTCTGGATCTCTATCCCGGAAAGTGTATGTTTTATCGATTTTATGGCCGAAGTTTTCCCTTTAAGTTTTCTAAGATCCTTTATATGCAGTACTTGATCTCTCTGTTCTATAAAATCGGTAATATCTATAAAAGCAATCTTTGCAATCTCTTTTATGATCATATCGGCGTCTATAAGTGTTCTAGACGTTTGCGACTTGATCAGTTCGTCTATATATCTTTTTACGTTAGCATTAGATAACAGACGTGATCCTTGCACTTTAGCCGTATGTTTAGAATATCCAGCTCTAATTGCTGCCTGCTTTGCATTATGATCCTTTATATATTCTTTTGCGAATCTTTTCTGTTTTGTGTTTAATTCGACGTCTGCTGTGGGTTGGTGTTGAAAACAATATTGTGAGTTCTCTTGTGCTTTCCTTTTACATTGCTTATTATGTTTAGTCTTTGCTTCGCATTGCATAGATCGCCCCCCTTCCTATTCTTTTTACTCTATTATATCAAGTTGTTGGCAAAGATACAAAATCTATAAAATAAAGTTGACTAATACACGTTATGTGTGTATAATAGGTATTAGGAAGAACAACTACATATTAGAAAGGAAGGGAAAACATGTTAGAAAAAATGATATCTAAATTTGAAACAGATCACCCGGGCTTGAAGATCCTGGACGTAAAGAAAGTATCTAAAAACAGTTTTAGGGGAAAACTAAACATTTATCCTTATACTGTATCTATTAATAGCGGTGGCGTGTATATGCACGGCACAAAGATGAATTGAAAGGGGTATAAAATGAAATTTAGAGTAATTATCGGAAGCGCAATAAACAAAGGCATAATGGATATAAGCGGTATAGTGGAAACAACAGAAGAATTACATGCACTAAGACGGGAACATAAAGGGGAAGAAAAGATTCTTCTTGATTGTTGGCCAGAAGATAAAGAAGATATAAACTTTGATATTACCAGCTATGAACAATTTGAAGGATTGATAGAAGTATTTGAACAATTTGAAGGGGAACATGATATTAGAATAATGCACTCTTTGTTTAAAGATTTTACCGGGGATACAGATCAGCTATTTAATGCTTTATACGAAGAAAGTTTTTCAGTGATCTACGGCAATCCTAATTCTGTCGTTTGGTGTTCTGACATAGCAGACGAATATTTAACAGAGTACGCAGGAATAGACTTAGACGATCTGCCTTGGATCATTAGCGAAAATATAAATTATTTACAAGTAATTGATTCATTAGAGCGCAGGGGTTGGGTATTGGATACAGAAAACTATTTAATGTACGAGTTAAGATAATGCTAATACAAGCAGCATTGACCGCCGTTGCAATTGTTGCAGCGGCTTATACAACAAGTTTTATCACATGGCAGATAGTTATATACTTAGACGAAAGGGGATCACATGACACAAGCAACTAAAGAGAAAAAAATGCAATTAAAAGCAATTGATCAGCTAAACCAAATAAGAAAAGAAGGAAACTATAACATGATAAGCAAAGATCGAGTTATAGAAGAAGCCAACAGAAAAAACTTCTATGATCTAGTAAATTATACAACAGAAGTCCACGGATCAAGGATCAGAGTTAACTCTAGTCGGTACTTTGAACTATTAGGGAAGTTGGGTGATTAGATGAAAATATTAAAATATGCTTTCGCTGGCGCTTTTAAAGAATTAAAGAAGAAAATAGATCCGTGGGTATTCTATTCCGAAGTAACTGGTACTAGGCCAATTAAAAAAATAGTTGGCGGCGAAGTCGAAAGGGACATAGAAGATATATTGTCCTATGATATCAAAAGAAGATCAAACGTAGAAGCAATGGAAGATGATCACCACATACAAATTATATATTCTTCCGGGGATCTAAAAGAATTAAGAGAATTTGCTGACGGATATAGAGAAGTAAAGTTTTGGTAAAAACAATTAAACAATAAAAAAGCAGACCATGGCAGGCTGCTTTTTTATTTTGTAAAATATTAAGTTGTAGGAAAAAACATGTTGTAGGTATATTATATCAAGTTTCCCTTGGTGTTACAATTATTTTTGTTTGTTCTTCGGATCCTTGCTTAATTACCCAATTTAAATATACTTCATCTGCGTTGTCGTCGCTTATGATCTCACTCTTTACCAAACCGTCCATAATAAATTTAGGTGCGTAATTATCTTTATCACGTTTTCTATTTGTGTTAAAAATATAAATGATCTTCACATCACAATTTGAAAGTTTAGGCTGGCCATACTTTCCAGCTAACCAACCTATATCATTTTCAAAAGATTTTTTTACTTTATGGATCTTAGTCCAATGCCACTTTGTCCATTCATTGATTGACGGGTGCGTCCTTGGTAGTATTATCTTGATCTGTTGTTGGTTCCCCTTCTCTCTTATCATAAGATAGCCGCCCTTCTAATTCAAATAACAAATCTTTTGTTTTTTCGTCGCGATCCCAATGCAATACATAATCATTGATCGCGCTTTCTCTAGCAGCAAACGGGATCCTTAATACTTTAAGATCCAATTCAATCATTGCGCCGGCAATATGCAGATTGTTAGCTTTATTAATTCCGTTCAGATATTCGTTGTCTGCTTCCACTCGCTTGATGTGGTCATGTTGTTTTTTTACCAGGTTAACTAATTTACTCTTGCTGCAATCTTTTAATTCTTTGTTTTGATCTTGTTCTTTCATGATATCGCTCCCCTTTTAATTGACTTATTTTCCATTATAACTTACAATAAATTTACGCTTAGTAATAAAATCATAAATTAAATATGTTTCGCAACCCTGGGGATAACACTTAATAGTAAAGTGTATCCCCTTTTTTTTGTGTATAACGTAGCCTTTTTTTATAATATGTTTACGCTGATTGTGTATAGATCCATAGGACAATTTAATTTTATCCCCTACTTTTATTTCTTTTAAAAGTTTGTTCAACTCATCATTCATTTTTATCAGATCTTTTCATGCTTAAATTTTTATTAAATGTTCCCCCTTTATATCTATTGGACAACTTGTTTATATTATTTGTATAAATATGTCGATCTGTCAGGCCATAAGTCCTAATATTTTTATTAATTAAATTTAAGCAAAAGTGCATTAACATTTTAAACATTTCTAAATGTGTGTGTCCGTCTTTTCTCATAGTGTTAATATCATGTTGTTGGAATCGTATTTTTTTATAAGAATCAAGACATTTCATTTTTATTTCTTGTATGTCATATTGTATATCAACATCTAATATTTTATTAAAACGTGTTGTTGTGGAAAAAATTTCTTTATTCATACTTAGCGGTTTATATAAATACCAGCAAAGATCGCCGGTTTCATCTGTTACTTCGTAGGCTTTACAATTAATCAACTCGTCGACTTCTGTTATAAGGCCCATTACCATATGCAAAATATTTTCTTGATCCCCTAAATCCCTATCAGTTTTTTTACGTTTTTTTAGATATTCTTTTAATCTCATAGATCAATCCCTTCTACAATTTATCATCAATCATTACTCTGATCAATACTGCTACAAATAACACCACTTGCATTAAAACTATAATAACGCACACCCTTTCAAAAGCGTCAAGCCACGTCATTGTTGCACCCCCATTTTTTTAAACCAACTGATTCAATTCTTCCATTACCAATTTGTAATATGCTTTATTAAATTGATTCATTAATTTAAGCAACTTTTGGTATTGTGTTTTTGATGTTGTAAAAGAAAAACCTTCTATCATCATTTTATTAAGCGCTATCGCTAACCCTTTTTCAGCGTCAAAGGTTTCTTTACTGGACACCGCTTTATAGACATTATCATTATTTAATTTAATAACTACCGCTGGCTTATTAATTACAATCTCTTTAATTTGTGATTCATTTATTAACTTAAACTCAAACTTTGTTCCTTGTTTCAATACATTTTTAACATCACATATAATTATTTTGTTTTCTTTGTGAAAGTTAATATCATCTAAAAAATATTTTAAGCCTACTTCTTCTATTGGTTTTGTTAATTTTGCTAACGGTTCATATCTGCGAATATCTACATTTCCAATTTCCACAATCCCTATTCTTTCGTCTGCTAAACCAAACCCATACCGTTCAATACGTTTTTTAATATCTTCTAATAGTTCCACTTTATTTTCCCCCTTTAATTTATAAGATCAGTATACTTTTGAGTTATATTATCCAGTTGCGCACCTAAGGAATCAACTTTATTTTCTAAGTGCCATATCACTTTATCATCACGTTTTGATATTGCTTTTAACAATTCAATTTGTTCTATATATTTTTCTTCTATTCTCTCATTATCAAACTTGATATTTGCGTACATATCTTTGTATTTTTCCGCCACTTCTTGTGATTCTTCTACCATTACTAATAATTTAGCATTATTATTATATGCAGAATTTAAAGCATATATTAATATTAATATTAATCCCATTAATACAATTATCATTAAGTTTCTTTTATTCATTTTTACCCCTTTCTAATTTTAATAATTTGACCAACTTACATGATCACCTACCCTTAATAGTATATATAGTAAATATTTGATGACTTACTATTCGGTTATTTTTTAAATCGGGATAGTAGAGAAAAACTTCTAAAAAACTCGCTAGTCTGATACTTTATTATAAAACATGTGGAATTATAATATATTCAATTTATTTAGCCGACTAGGAAACTTGGGGAAACATCTAAAACCCAATATAGCCACTTTAGAATGGTATATCATCGTCATCTTCAACTGATGAAAAATCATCTGGATCAACTTCATCTGGTTTACTTTTATTCTCTTTAGAATCTTCTACATCACTAGCATAATCTAAAAATTCAATTTTATATGCGTTTACATCTGTGTAATAACTCATTGATCCATCATCATTTTTCTTACTGCTGGTTCTAATAGATCCACTAACCGCTACCAATCTACCTTTGCCTAAATATTCAGCGCAATGTTCTGCTTGTTTATCCCACACAACTATTCGGATAAAGTCTGCTGTTGGTTTTCCTTTTGTTTCTAATTCTTTTTTCTTTTGAGATGATAGGCCACGATCAACTGCTAGTGTAAATTTTTCAACTGCTGTACCGCTAGGTATATATTTCAATTCTATATCTTTTGTCAATCTTCCAACTAAGCTCACATCATTCATTTCTTATCACTCCCTAATACATTTCTTTCAATTCTATCTTCAACACGTCTATTCATATACATTAAAGCTAATTCAATATTTTCTAATGCTTTTGCATTATATTCTGTTGCAAAATTTCCACTTTGAAAACCTTTGATTCTATCCCTAACAATTTCTAATAAATCGGTATCTAATATACCGTGTATAGAATTAGTTTCTTTTCTTGCTCCATTTTGAAACTGTATTTGGTGAGTTGAGATATAACCGTTGTTAAATTTGTCATATTTTATATGATATTCGTGATTTGCTCCCCCGTTACCTTTTTCGTCAACTGCATATACTTCGTTTAAGTTTTCTCTTTTTTGTATCGTGTTTAATTTTCTCATTATTTATCATTTCCTTTCATACTACTTTTTTGTTTTTTAAAAGTATCATTCAATAAATTCATATCTTCGATTATATTTATGCAATTTTGATATTGTACTTCGAAACTCCATTTTAAATTTTCAATGTTTTGTTCTAATATCATTATTTCTTCAACTAATTTTTCTTTGTTCCAATTTTTTAATGTGGCTTTTGCGTGTTTCATTATTTATCACTTCCTTCAACTATTTCATCGGTATAAAAGAATACACAATCTTCTATGCTTTCATCATCATATTCCAATCCACCTATATTGAAACCTGTTAGTTCATAATCTTGGTTTTCATAATCTATAATTTTGTTGTCGCCGTAACCGTTTCGGCTAATTACTTGCAATTGTGATATTAATTCATCAACTGTATTAGTCATTATTCATCGCTCCCTTTTTTAAACATTTCCCTAACCAATTTAACATTAGCTGCTAACACCTCATAAGGTGTTTTATCTGTCTGATATTTAGAAGTTATATTACCTAACAAAGCCATTACTAATCTTCC
>Ga0136588_1000540_pt1 | contig 13711 bp, 15 predicted proteins | sample AntRauMFilla1564_FD_104782 | JGI IMG/M metagenome (GOLD analysis project Ga0136588, IMG submission 104782) | Saline lake microbial communities from Rauer Islands, Antarctica - Metagenome Filla 1 #564 | ecosystem: Environmental > Aquatic > Non-marine Saline and Alkaline > Saline | place... | reverse complement strand
TTGCCATACACCAACCTCAGGGTAGAAGGCTTTTTTCACTTTAAATAGTATTATTTGGTCTTTATTTGGCTTTTTCTCTCTTAATGTGTATTTCATATCTATTAAATTTTGTATTAATTAATCCGTACTATTGGTAACAATGTGTATAAAAAATAGCCTAATAAAGTTTTGTAATAATTCCGAACGTCCGTGTATGGTCTACTTTTCATACACTCGTCCGTTAGCGTTCATTTGCCAATTCACGTATGTAAAAATCATCCTGTATCATAAATTCAGTTGTCAATATATCTCCGTTGCTTATTTGTATTTGGAATTTATCACAATATTTAAGTCGAATAAGCTGTATTATTTTACCACCCCTTTTACCAAATCTATCTCTCCATTTTGGTATTGATTCTCCTAATCTAAATCCGTACAATTTCTTTGTTCGTGTCATTATTTTTATTTTTAGTTCTGCCAACGCTCAAAAACGAAACGCTAACAATGTATAAAATTAATGCGCTTGGTTATGTTAGTGCTTAATTCAAAGTTTATCGTTTAGCGCATTAATTTTAAAAGTTTGTTTTCGATTACCAAAAGTAAAGTATAATTTAACAAAAACAAAATATTTTTGTTAAATTGAATAATATTTAATATTTTTACATTATTCAAAAGATTTTTAAAAATAAATTAATTATGTATAATTCTTTGTACGATTCCGTATTAATAGAAATTGATAGTATTTACGATAATAAAAGAACAATTAGGAACGATAAAGGAGAGAAAATTGACCTTGAATTACCTACTGTTAGTTATGAACATGTGACAGAAGCTTCTAAGAGAAGGACGTCTGGTAGAGTTGTGTCAGTATGTAGTAAAATATCTAAAAGTATAGAGAATTTAGCATACACTACTTTAAGTGGTTTCCCTTCCCCGTTAAAAACGTACACTTACACTCAGGAAGCAGATGAAAAGGGTTATCCTCAAGGTAAACAATATTCTTGTGGTGGTCATGAAGATAAACTAGCTTTTAATAAGAACATACAGGTCAGAGAAGGTGATTACGTTCATTTTAATTACCTTAGTTTAAATGAAGATTCTTTTGTTTCAACATCTGGGGATAAAGAAGTTCATGCTATTCCTTATAAAAATATATTTGCTTTTATAAGAGCTGAGGAGTTACATGTTATAGATGGTTGGGTATTGGCTCAAGCTGAATATTATGATGATGTTAAAGAAGTTGAGCATGAAGGTGTTCTAACTAAGATGCAAGTATCTAGTACTGGTATTATAATTGACCATAATCCAACTAAGAAGAAACAAGAGGCTAAAGTGGTTAAGGTGGGTAAGGATATAGCTTGGGAAGTTAGGGATGTTGAAATTGGTGATAACATTCTATTTGGTATTAATAAAAATAAAGTACATCTTATTGATAACAAGGAATATTATGTTATTAAAAAAGATAGATTAATAGGGTGTGTAAGGAATAACGAATATGTTCCCTATGGTAATTACATTATAGTAACTCCTATAAAAAGAAAGGAAGGAAATATAGTTCTTAGTGAAGCTTATAAAGGGCAAATTGTACGTGGTAAAGTATTAAAACACGGATTAACATCAAATCTAACTAATGAATATAAAAAAGATTCTATTATTCATTTTGCTCCTAAATCAAATGCCATGCTTCATATTAAAGATGAAAATATCTTATTCATTAAAGAAGATTATGTCTATGCCACGGGTGAATGTGATGTAGAAATTGTCAAATAGTTACAATAATATCCATTCATACTCTTTCCTAGCATCAAATCCTGGACATGGCTTAGTAACACCTCTTACTTGGTCATGTCCTTTTATTGTTTTAATACTCCCACCTGCTTCTTTTACTTTTTTAATCCAATCATAAATGGTATTTAGTAGTTCAGCTTTTTGCCACTCAGTCCTTGTATCAATCCAATCTTTGTGATCGTTGGGATTCCCTCCTGCTCGAACCCCTCCTTCATAACATACGCCTAAACTATTAGTATTTTCTGGTTTTGCATGCGCTCCTACAACATTCATTTCTCTTCCTTTAATCCTCCTACCATCTTTTCGTATGTAAGCATGGTAGCCCATAGGCCTGTTAATACCTCTTAACTCATGGTCTTTTGCTAATTGCTCTTCAGTGTAATCCTTATCTTCATAGCTGGCTGCCATGTGGACTATTATAGTGTCAATGTCTTTAATGTTTTGGTGCATAATTATTGTCCTAGTTTCTTAGTGTTTGATCTCATTGTATTCATCATCATATTGAAGAAATCTTTTTTATTAACCATTCCATTTACTTGAGGACTAGGTGAAGACGGGTTACTTGAACTTGGTGTTTGATTATAAGATTCTATCATCTTTCTATTTGACATCATATCAGTGGCGTCAGTAGCGTTTCCTAATCCTGCATTTAGCAATGCGTTGGATGTGTCCATTTTCTCTTGATAAGGCTGATTAACGTTGTAATCAAAGGCTTTATCTTGATATTGTGCTTGAGTATTTAAAGCACTATTTAATTGACCTTCATTCATCATTTTTCTTTGAGCAAATCCTCTATTAGCATCTAATTTACTTGACGCTATCTGCCCTGCGATGTTACCTGCTGATAATACGGCATCAGAACCACTTGTAGCCGTCCTTTGCACATTCTGTACAGCGTTGGCTCCTGCTTGATCAATATTAGCTTCATCGTTCTGTAACATAGTATCAGATGAAGCATTTGCCAACGTTCTTGCTCTATTTGTGGACTCGTTGATTTCTCCTGGTATTCTATATTTGGGTCTATTTTTTGGTCTAGTAATAAGACCTCCAACTATTTGGCCTAAAGCCATTCCTCCTCTAATTATTTCACCAACCATATCTTTTTTCTTTAAATATACTACTTTTTTGCTTTATTATTGTGACCTGCTACCATGGTAAACCCTACTCCTACATCATCTAAGTAAATATTATCTTCACTAGTAATACTTAGTGTTACGGTAGCTAGTTGATCTTTTATAAGACTACCATGTAATAAAGGAACTTCTCCGTTATTTAACTGATCTAATGGAGTGTTTTTATCTCTTAAAAATTCTCCGTAAAAAGTCTCATCTCTGTGTTCTAATTCGTTGTTTACTAAATCTGTTTCTTGGCCCCTCCTGTTTTTTACATCAACGTTCCATGGCGCATTTGAGTTTATTATTATATTTTCATAAATTTTCTCTGAAGAACTCATTTCATTATGTACAAAGGTAATACTGGATTCTTTTACCTCTCCATAGAAAGTAGCCCTGACATCTGCATTATGAATATATATTTGCCCGTTCTTAAATGAGTACAAGTCATTGTTATTCTTAGCGAAAATGTCAGGTTCTATTTCTAACTTCGTTACCCATCCTTCGTTTTGGTCTGTTTCACTAAAAACATAAGTCTCTCCCTTATTTTCTCCTACAGTAGGGAAAGATAAGTAAAATAAATCATTTAAAGGATCAAACCCTCCGTTCACCTTATATTCTTCAGTAGGAAAGTTTTGCAGTATTTTCTGCCATTTATTAAATTCTTTACGTAATTTATAAGTAGTTCCTAATGGTGTTAATCCTGCTCTACTGTATCTAATTGGCTCACCTGCCCTTAAATCCCAAAAATACACTCTGCCACTATGTATTACCACGCTTTCAGGGTTTACTGTTCCATATCCCCCTATTAATATTCTTTCATCACCAATCACCCCATCTGTTTTAGTAAGAATTGAGTCTTGATTTTGTCTAACAAATGACTCACCCACGTATATAGATGTAACATTTCTATCGTGAAACGCTAATAGAACTGTGCTTGAATCTATATCCGTGGGGAATAAGCAAGTTACATTACCTCTCTCTATAGGTAATTCTATTCTATTACCCTGATCAAAAGATCCTATACCATTTATATTACTATTTTGAACATAAGGATCACTAAAATAAAAAACAGTTGATTGGTTTGTCCTTCTATATTGTTCAAAAAACACATTAGGAAAACCCCATCCATTAGTAGATTTTAAATAATCTAATACTACCCCTGAATTAAACGTAGTGGTTCTTTCTATTTCTAAAGTCCTAGATTTTTCATCTTTTATTCTTCTTTTTCTATTTATTAAAGATCCAATTAAAGCAATAGGAGCTAATGCTGTGAAAGCTAATACATTTGCTATTCTTTGCCCTGTAGAAGCACTACTTCCTCTAGGAAATATTTTCTCTACCGAGTCGTCATATTCTGGATAAGATTTTTTAATTGTAGCAGTATTTAATGTTGACTCTTTTACGGACTGAATAGTTCTTGATGGTGATTCAGTAGGAAATGAATCTCTTAATAAATAAGTAAAATCATTTATATCATATACACTTAAACCCTGATTGATATCTTCTACTAGGGGTCTGAAAACATTTCTGTTTGGCACAAGGTAGGTATCTGAATCTATTAGTGTTATTTGTCTATTCTCAACTCCGGTTATTTGGTATTTTTCAGGATATGCAAAATATAAATTATCTGATTCAGGCTCGTTTTTAAATATTTCAATAAAATAGCTATCTAGTGGTAAATTGTTTTTTAAATCTACCCCGTTATCTAAACCAAATGTCTCTGTTACTATAATATCGCCTCTCACATCTACAATAGGCTCCACTACATCTGTTAGACCATTAACTGAAACTAATCTTAAAAATGATTCGCCATCAGGTAAAAAAGGTATATTTATTGGTAATTGCCAATGTAAAAAGGAAAACTGATCAGAGTCTTGTATTTCCTCGCTTTTATATATTGCTCCATTGTACACAAACTCATTTGTACCTACTGGATCTCCCTCTTGGAAATCAGCTAAGTAAAATAGTTTATTTGCAAAACATTGGAAATAAGCAGAATAATTTGAATCTTCTGTTATATATATCTGATAGCTTTTAGCCCATGACGGCATATTACCAGTTACAGATACTTGGATTCTATTTAAAACACCTATGCCTGAATTTGGTATTTTAACTACTTTCTTTTTTAAAATAGGACTCAGCCTTTCTTCTTCATCATAAAAAGCAATACCAACACTATAACTTCCATTTCTTTTAAATGTAAATGGATTAAGTCCAAAACTTAATTCTATATCTGTTACGGATGTAGAATTTGGGGTTAAGGTAAAATCATAATCCCCATCATCATCATAATCGTTTGAAAAAGAATTTATAAAATTAATACTCTTTACAACTGCGCCAGCATTACTTTTTACGGGTACAGCTTCATTTACTTTTATTGAGTCTATTGAGTTTAAGGGAGTTGTTGTTTCGTAGCCTGTGTATCTAGCTGAGTAACTATTTGCGTTAGTTATTTTTTGAGTATTAAACTCATAAAATATACCTCCATCATTTTTTTCGTAAAAAAAAGTTATCTTACTTAATACTTTTTTAAGTTCGTTGTCTATTGTAGTAGACACTAATATAGTATTATCTAATTCACCTAAATCAGGTATTAGTTGTGCAATCATTAATTTTGACGCATTACTTACAACTGTTTTAGTATTATCTTTATATGTAAATCTGAAAAAGAATTTATAATTATCAAAGCATATTCTATTCTCTCCTAACGTAGTGGTGTTTTGAAATGAGGCACTTGGTATTAGTGAAGGTCTTGGTTTTAGTAGTTTTAAATATTTTGCATCTATTCCGTTTAACTCATTGGTTTCTAATGCCCTTTTTGTATCAATATAATATTGAACGTTATTGGTGTCAATAAAAAACATATATTGATCAGTAAATGATATTTGAGTAATTGTTTTATTTATATCAAAATCAAAACCATTGTTATCTAATATTTTATCTACTAATCCGTTTTTTAATTGATAAATGCCCGAAGAAATAGAGTTAATAGGGTCTTTTATGAAATAAATTACTCTATTATTTATTCTATCTTCATGCGTTCCAATACATTTTGCATTAATACTTAACCCAGGAACGTTCTGTATTGCTTCATTTCCTTTCGTAATCTCTCTTCTAAAGCCTTTTGAGTAAGCGTCATTAGCAGTCATTAGGTGTTTAGAATCCCTATATTCTTCAGGACCCATATCCTTATCAGTGCTATCACTATTTAATCTTCCAAATACGTGTTGAGTCTGCATTAATTCATTACTTTTTGGCTATAATTTCTTTTAAGAGTATTTAATATATCTAAGTAAGATAAATTACTTTGCCTTACTAGTAACTGACCTCTTACCTTAGAAAACTCTCTTTCCCATAGTTGACATTCAGGGCTGTTTATACCCTGTTTATACCTACATGATTTCCATTTTATATATGTTTTTATCAAGTCTATGGCTATCTCAGGAATAACGCTCATCTCTGTACATTGTAACCCATTAGTGACATATTCCAAATAAACATAATCAGATTTTACTTCTGCTGATAATTGTATTCTTTTTCTTTTATGATCTATTTTGTAATACCCAGGGTAAGTGGCTCCCATTAAATATACATCTAAGTTGACATCTTCTTTATTGTCACTTTTTAAATTATAAAATGCATAGGGAAATATGTTTCCGTATGTGTCAGGAAGTTCAGACTCATACTCATTTATAAATTTTTTATTTGGCTGATTACCTTCAGTGATAGATGTTATGCTTGAGTCTTGAGTGAATGCCATAATCCTATCGCCTAACTTTACTCCTACTGATTGAAAATTTACGTAATCGTCAGGATAACAAAAACCATTATTATCATCTAGCTTAACTTTTCTTGTGACTATGTTTGAATGGTAGTCAATATTCCATTCCCTCACAAAATCTAATGCATAGTGTAAATACCAAATGTATTTATGCAATGTGTTTCTTTGTTCATCCGCTATAACAGATCTTACTACCTCATCAATATTGATTAGTCCTTTCATTAGTTATTTGGGTTTTCATCTAAAAGAATATCTTGTGGTTTTTGAACCATACCATATACCTGTAAAGTGTTTGCTATAATCTGTTTTATAAGTTCTGGTGGAGCTGGAAAAGGGTCGTTAAGCCCCACATCTGTTGGACTTATTGTAACTAAGTCTACATTTACACTATTTATTTCCTCTTCCTCCAACGTACATCCATCTTTTTTGTAAAATATTATTTTATCTCTAGTAGCGTAGTAAGCTCTATTGTCTTCTAAGTAAGCAGTAGGTAATTTACCTATCACGTCCATAAAATCCATGGGTATCGGTATCATAGCCTTCCCTATACCGTCCTCACAATATGGCCTTACACGTTGAACACCACCCTCATCAGGTAAGTCAACTCTGGGAGCTGGTAAGTCAATATATTCCTGATCCCCATTTTTTTTAATCGGTATATTTTCAAATGATCCTACGTAGTGAGCTGGAATAATATTATCTCCTCTTTTCCGAGATTCAAACCATTCTCCTTTCATTACAAAAAGAGAGTTATCTCTTAAATCAGCAGCAATTTCTCTTTTATCCCATGTTTGATCACGTCCTACTCCACCTGCTTCAAGTATTCTAAGGACTCTTTCTGCCATTATGTTTAGTGTAGTATATCCCATCTTATTGTTTAGCTGATTGGTACTGAGTCAACCAATTATCATTTAAAGTTATTCCTAATGTAGTTGCTACTTTTTTAATTAAATCGGGCAGTATTCTTTCATCCCACTCAGTATCTATGCTATTTATCTCATCAATTATTTCAGCTCTACCGTCTGATGAAATAGTAGATACTAGTACTACATCATTAGGTTTTTTTAAATATTCAATCATTAAACCACCATCTAAATCTAAAGGAGCTAAATCTATTTTTATATTATTTATTTTTCCAATAGGAAATTCCTTTTCAGGTGCTAGTAATTTGCTTGATTTTCTACTCCTAAACTCAGAATCTCTCAACATGTCTACAACCGTGTCTGTATCATCATTCTGAATCCAAAATGAGGTACCATAAGCGTATTCTTCAGGCACTTCAGCGGAACCGTTAATGATTGGTATAGGAGATGGTGTAGTTCTTTTAAACGGCTTTAATAAGTCTGTGATTGATTGTTGTGCTTGATAAGATGGATGTAATTGATTCCATAAATCAATAGAAGCATTATTAAATGCTCGGACAATATCTCTATTCTTAAAATATCTTGATTGACCGTCTGATTTAATTAAATTAATGAAATCTATTACTGATTTTATTTTCATGGTCAAAATTTACGAAATTTTTGTGTAAAAATACTTGTTTTTTTGATATTTGTTAATGCGTGAAGGTAGATTTTACTCTTTTAATTTTGTTTTTTATCCCATACAGTTACTCCTAATAAGACAGCCACAAAAAGCAATAATCCTTCAAATACATATTGCTTTGTCTCAAACTTAAATTCAGGTACCCATAAAAGCATTAACTGAGAAATAATAGGTAAAATTCCTTCATAAAACATAGCAAAATTAAATGATACAAATAAAACAACGCTTTTCCGACTGTAATTGCCTGTTTTTGGATTAATTAGCGTGTCTTTAAGTATTTTTATCATAACTCAATCTCTTTGAACTTCTTTTTTATAATTGCACCCGTACAATATTCCATGTATTCAATTTCATCTAGGATGTCTTCGTCCGAGTAAAACCATGTGATTTTGTAGCCTGATGATTTGACTGATATTTTTTCAATAATATCGTTTATAATTAGTTTACTTCCTGTATTCATATATATAAGTTCTAAGGATAAATAAATGAAACCATCGTTTTCAATAGATTTATTCAGGCCTTCGTTTAATACATAAAAAACAGATTTAGGATCATCTGGATAACAATTCCCTCTTATTGAGTATTTGTTTTCATTTTGATCTATTTGTATAAAAGGCTTATCCTTTGACCCTGGTATTGTTATAATATTATACATCTCTTAAATTATCTATCTCTTTACTCATGTATCCTTCGTAATCGCTTATAAATTTTTCATCAATTAATCCTTTATTAATTAATGTTGATTTCTTCTTCATTATAACCTCTTGAAGCAACTCTGTTTGCTCTTTATATAAGTTTGAAGCCTTCATCATAGCATATATTTTATTACACTGGTTTCTTATTAAAAGAAGGTCTTGTTTGCTTTTAGCATCGTATTCTCCGAATTGAAAGCCTAAATAAAAATGTCTCATATAAATTCTTCCTATATAAAAATAAGCAATATGAGTTCCTTTTGCTTTTTTAATAATATCCTTGAACTCTCCACTACTCATGTTATTTGGGTAGTCTTCTATATATTTATACCCATTTACTAGTGCCTCAAAATATACCTCATGTTGCTGACTTCCTACAGATACATCTTGCCAATCATTTCTCTCTCCTTTAATGTCTTTAGAGTAGTTAACAGATTCCAGTAGTACAGTTGTAGTATAATTTTTAGTTGAAACAATATGATCACCTCCATTTTTTGTAAAAATAAATTGAACTATATTTGCGCCCCATGCTTTAGTGGTGTATTGATCCATTATCTTTTTTATCTCATACCTTTCTCTACTTTGTTGGTTTGTAAGCTTATCCCATCTGTTTTGAAGCTTACCTAATAATATTAAAAATTCCTCTCTTTCTGTTTCCTTTTGCTTTTTTATTTCATGGTCTTGTTGCTCTTTCATCTTTTTAAGCTGAAATTCTCTTTCTTCAATCTTCTCTTTTTCATCTCTATTATACTTGGTTACAGTCCAATATACTGACCATATAGCTAATATTGTTGTACCTGCTAAAGATAAAACCCTAAAGTAATCGTCATTTTCTAAATCGGATAAAAAACTAAAAAAATCTGTGATGAATGTTAATTGAATAAGGTTATTGACCATGTTTGATTATGTCTTAAAACATAAAATTAATCATTTTTCACCAACTTAAAAAATATAATGTAGCAGACAGTACAACCAACCATTTTTTAATACTAAAAATGTAATTATGAGATATTTTTGTTTTCCTTAAAAACAAATCTATTTTTGAGTTTTCTCCAATATAGCTTGCTTTAAGATTTCTTAAAGTATTTAATGCTAAATCAAATAAAAACCAATAAGTAAAACACATGCATATAAAAAAAAGTAGGTTTTTTATTATATTTTTATCTATTAAAAAATAGTGACTAATTGTAAGTAACGAAAAAACTATTGCCCTCTCAATTATTTTTCTTTTGTAATTTATATTTTTATTTTCTTTTTCAATATTAATATAATCGTTATTAGCGTCTATATCTATGTATAAAATTAAAAATATAATTATTATAATTCCGCAAATCATATCTATTAAAATTTTTTAATTATGTTCTGTTATTTCTGTCACATTTATGTATTAAGCTTCTTCTCTTTCTATTATCTGCATTGCAGTCATATAAGCAGGAGTACCTGTATTAATTCCATTACCATTTATACTTATTTCAACTCTACCATTAACATCGGGGATAACATTAACTAAAACGGCTTCATCTATATAGTTGAGCCTTGTATCTTCTACTGAATCAGTAATCCCTTGAATAGTAAATATACTTGGTCTTGGAACTGATCCCCAATTTTGACTATTACCAAAAAATCTAAATTCATAAAATTTAGTTGAATCTAACCCTAATATCTCAAACTGTACAGCACCAAATGTAGATGTCATAAATGTTGATTGACTACTTACTACACTGTCAGGATATGCTCCTCCTGCATTTCCATCAATTACTCCACTACCATTATTACTATTAAATATTACTTTTGCATTTGCTAATAATCTAATATTCCAACCAGTAGAAACATTAGCTAAATTAGTCAAAACAGGATTTGTATCTGCTAACCAAGCTGCACCATTGACCGCATTCCAAGTGTTATCTAATCTAACATTTGAACTACTAAAATCTAATTTTGCTCTTTGAACTTCAACTAGATTATCACTTATTACTAATAATTCTTGTGTAACTATAGTGTCTGCTCCAAATCTGTTTGTTACTGTTAGTGTGATAGTTTTAGTTCCTGTGGTAGTATAAGTATGTGAAGGATTTTTATCTGTAGTATTTACTGCACTACCATCACCAAAATTCCAAGAAAATGATTCTTCATACGTCATATCACCAGTGATATCTAATATTTGATTAGCCTGAACGTTAGGCTTTGATAAAGTAATTGTAGCCTTTGCAGGTACTTCTTCTAGCATCCAATCAAATAACTTTTCAGGACTTGCATAAGCATAGTATTGCCCTATATTGAATCCTGCATCAATTTCCCCAGTAGATTGTGCTAAGCCCCATCCTTGTTCTTGATACACGAAATTCCATGTTTCATGTCCTCTATTAATGTATGCTGTAAATCTGTGAATATCAGTATCAATTTTACCAAACTCATTAAGAAGCCTATCAAAATAAAAATGTCTTGATGTTAATGAAACTGCACCATCTGTAGTTCCATGGTGAAACCAAGTTCGGATATTTCTAGCTGCTATATTAACATATAATGCATTTCCTGCGACAGGTAGTCCATTACTTGAAAGAAATGCTATACTATTAAGCATTAATGCAGAAGCACTATTTCCTCCCATCCATTGTTCTAATCCACCTGCTGTAGTTCCTGATATACCTGAAAAATGAAGTTGTTTTGTGTTAAATTTACCTGAGTATTTAGTTATAATCCATTCCATCATAGGTACTAAATCATTTGTAAATTCAGCACTTGTTGAAATTGGACCAACAACAATAAAAGGTAACTCTAATCCATTATTTATTCTGTTGAACAATTGCTTGTTTAATATTTGAGCAGTAAGCGAGGCAGAACTTCCATTACCTGTTTCACCACCACCACCTAAGTGTACATATAGAGGCCAGTCATTTCTACTTGCATAATTAGCAGGTAAATACTCTACATAACCATTAGGATTATTAACACTACCATTTGTTACAGTATTAATAGGAACTATATTAATTTCTGAGGCTGTAGTTCCTGCTGCTGTAATAGTTGCTGTAGAAGCTGAATTAGTTGTTAAGCTTCCTTCACTATTTGTAGCAGTTTCTCTCCATCTAATAGTTTGACCTACATCTGCTGATACTAAAGTATAAGTTGCTCCTGTTTGATTAGTAATAGTAGTAGTTCCTCTTTGCCATACACCTGTTCTGGTTGGTGTTGGAGTACCATTATATGTTCCTAATGTTCTTGTTAAAATATCTCCTACTTGTGTTGTTCCTGAAATTGTAGGTGCTGAAATTAAAGAAGGTGATGTGTTTTCATTTATATCTGTTACAGTAATTGTGAATGCTATTGCAGAACTACTTCCTTCGCTATTTGTAGCTGTGATAGTTATTGAATAACTATCTTTAACTTCAAAATCAAAAATTTCACTCGCTCTTAATTGATTGCCATTTATATTAAAACTGGATGCATCAGCACCTGTAATTGAATATGTAATTGGTGAAGTACCATTAGCACTTAAATTACCAACTACTTGATTAACGGTATTTTCTTCTGCAATTGAATTATTAGATAAGGCTACATTACTAGGAATGACTACATTACTATCAGTTGTTGCATTTATTTCTGAACTTAGTTGTCCTTTATCAGTAGCGTTTTCAGCTTCAACTGCATAAAAATATTGTGTTTCTTCTGTAAGATTTTCATCTACATAACTAACACCAACATTACCTAATTGAATAACTGATAAATTTCCAGCACTTGTACCCCTATAAATATTATAAGTAACAGTTCCATTTCCCCCTACAGCTTCCCAATTCAAAGTAATTTGTGTACCACTATCGACTGTTGGCACTAAATTAAGTACTTGATCAGGTTCAGTTAGTGTTGTAGGAACTTCTTCTATTGGGGATTCACCTAATACATCATCAACTGCTGTAACAGTAAAATCATTGTATATAGTATTACCATTAACACCATTTGCTTGATATTGTGTAACTTCTATAAGTGAAACATTTTGTTTAACTCCGTTTTTGTATATATTATATCCTATTATTGCCATGTTATTAAAAATGAGTCGTTAGTTATATTGCTTGTTTGTACGTTAGTAGGTGGTGCTACTACATCTTCACTAGGATTATCCCAAGTAATTAAGAATGAACTATTGGTTATATTAATAGTCTGTACATTAACAGGTGCTAATACTTGTCCCTGTGTTGTAATTCTTCGTTGAGCTATAATTGCAGGTCTTATAAACATTATTTTCTTTTCTTCTTAATTAAATAATAACACCAGAAATAGCGTTGCCTAATTGGCTAATGGCGTTTAGGTTGTTTCCTAAATAGCTGTTATTATAATCCATTAACTAATAGCTAAATTTCTATCTCTCATTTTAATTATATTCTGCTCAATCAAAAAGTGCAGTTTAACTTCTACCTTTACCTTATGCTTTTTGTAGATGTCATATAGACCGGCAATTGCTAATAAAATACCTGCGGAAGCTCCAATTACCGTTATTATTATTTCTTTCATTTCTTTTAACGGTTTTGTCCTTATACAAATTGCTGCGCCGTACTTAAAACACTTTGATTTATTTCACTATTTACCGATATGTAAACATCTGCCGTAAGCACGTCACTAGCTACTATAGCGGGTTGTATTTGATTCAATACATTACTATCATTCAAATCAAATGAATGTGAAGTACCTAACGTATTACTCCTAGCGACTAACTTAACACCGTTGTAATATGTGTTGCCTCTAGGCGTATAGAATAACTCTGATCTAGTAGGAATATCAGTATCAAATGTAATTACTCCGCCTGATTCTGCTATGTTACT
>Ga0136588_1000539_pt1 | contig 13752 bp, 23 predicted proteins | sample AntRauMFilla1564_FD_104782 | JGI IMG/M metagenome (GOLD analysis project Ga0136588, IMG submission 104782) | Saline lake microbial communities from Rauer Islands, Antarctica - Metagenome Filla 1 #564 | ecosystem: Environmental > Aquatic > Non-marine Saline and Alkaline > Saline | place... | reverse complement strand
TCTTTGTCCTTTATATCCATGACCTTACGTAACTCCTTCGGTAAAACAATTCTTCCTAGTGCATCTATTCTTCTAACTATCCCTGTCGCTTTCATATTCAATTCCCCTCATTATTGTATTTTTTTGATTCGCACTTTCTTATTTTATGTGCAACAGACGCATTCTAACTTTTTGATTTTAAAAACTTTGCATCTATACTTTTGACCATTAATTTCGCTTTCTGCTTCGTAAATATCGCCGATTTGTGGAAGTTGAAGACCAAACATTGTAGAATGTTTTAGTTCACCAATTTTATTCAAGATATTACTCCTTCGATGTACAAATACTGTTTTGTTAGTTATAATCAGTGCTAAAGTCATAGTCGTTATGACATCCTGTTGTGTGGATTTGTTTTTGTCGTCTAGTTTTTAATATCTGTTGTGCCCTATTTGCTTCGGATGTATGACACCCATTTTTCTTTTTCACATTCGATTCTTTGATTAGTTCTTCATCTGTCATTTTGCTTAATTTCATCATTCACCCTCGCTTTCTTCCACACATCGGACAATACCTGTACGCCTTTCTCGGACTTTTATTTGCAACATTATCAATTCTTATACAATACTCACATCGTGATTTTAACTTGTTTTCTAATAATTTTTCATAGTTTTCTTTGGTTAAATAAAAGCCATCATCTACGGACTTATCATATAAATCCGATATATCTGCAAGCTTATCAATTAGCATTTTTCGAGTATATCCCATTTTCCCACCTCGATAATAATTTTCTGCGAACAATCTTGCTGCCGATGCAAATTTCCCACATCTTATTAGTCCATCAAAATCTTTCGGAAGATTATTCCAGTAAAGAATTGCCCCATCTACACTGGACCCGTTGAATTTATATTCTTGATTGCAATTTTCGCATATAACCTTGTAATTCTCATTTTCTTCATAGAGAAGATAAGTTTTTCTCCCACATTCACATTTTCGCATTTTTACACCAAGCGAAGTTTCTTTGTTTCTTGTCGGCATTGCGTCATAATCAAAATTCATCATTCACCCTCGCTTTCTTTCGAAGTCCGAACATTGTAGAATGTTTTAACTCGCTAATTTTATTAAAGCTGTTACTCCTTTTTATCTTTTAGTTTTTTAATTTGCTTTTGTTGCTTAATAACGGTATCAAGAAGAAAAACAATATCACTCACTCTCATATATTCAGAAGCATTACCTGTCTCAATTAGTTTCTTTTTGCATATTTCAGATAACCGTTTTTCCATTTGTTTCACCTTCTCTTATTCCATTTGTCGCATTTTAATCATGATTTGACACTTCTTTTACGGTCGCTAATCTTAATTTTCAGGTCTGCTATTATAATTCCAGTCCTGGTTAACTCAGAGTTTTTTTGAATTAAATTATTCTGATTTAGTCTAGCTAGTTGATTTCTAGAGATTAATATTAAGTTGTCTTTATCAAGATTTTGCTTGTTTCTATCTCCAAATAATAATACGTGCTCTTTTGGTATTGGTCCGTTGTGCTTCTCCCAAATTACTCGATGTTTTAATCTCCATGTAGATGGATCAGCAACCTTTACCTCAATATAACCGTCAACTCTTGTTCTTTCACTTCCGACCGGTCTGTGATTAACAGGTACATTCCCTTTTTTAAATTGTGTAGGCTTCCATCCACCAACACCTTTTTTCCCTTTATTAACTGGTTCGTGTCCTTTTGAAAAATATCCACTTACGCCGCTGTTTAGTTTATTGTTCTTGTAATACGCTGCTAACTGACTTGCTTTGTATTTCGTTTTAAACTTTTCATTTAATAAATTTGTCATTTCTTTAGGTCCTATTCCTTTGTAATTACTAGCTATATATTCCTTGATTTCCTGAGAATACAACTTACTTGGCTTGCCTTTTGGTAACGCTTTTGGTAGTTCGTTTTTTAGATTGTAATTTTTCATAAACGAACGCATTTTTACATATGTGAATTGAGTTTTAAATTTATCGTTGACCAGCTTAACCATTTCTCTAGTCCTTGTGCCTTTGATGTTTTCAGCGATAAATTGCTTCACTTCTTCCGAATATCTCATAACTACCCCTCAAGCATTTTAGGTAATTTATTGCCTGCATCCATGCGTGCATCGTTGAACCTTGTGGCTTGCAGTACTAAGGATCCGTTTGCTATAATCTTCGATGCAACATCCGTTACTGACCTAGCTCGGCTTATTTCTTCTGCCAGTTTATCGCCCTTTAAATCTTCGTCGCTTAGTCTCTCCATTTGTGCAAATAAGTGATTATTCAAATCTATCATTGTATTTTTCATGTAACTAACCCCCTAATTTATAAACAACCTCTACATATTGCCTACCGAACTTAAACGCTTCTTTTCTAGATTCCATGAATATATCTATTTTGTTACCTTTAATCGCTCCACCTGTATCCGCTGCTGTTAATATTCCAAATCCATCGACCCACACTTTAGTTCCTAGCGGTATTACCGACGGATCAACCGCTATTAAACCCTCTTTTACTCGCTTGCCTGACGCTGTTATTCCGTCTCCAGTACCGTTTATGTCTGCTACCCCTGCTGTCTTAACGTGTGTATATGCTGTGGCTTCAAAAGTGTCTATCTTAAATGCGTCCAACAACTCTCTTAATCTAGTAATTTCGATTTGATATTCTTCGACTAAGTCTAGTAAGTACTCAACCGTTTCTTGTTCGATTCTAATAGATTCCACTTCTAATTTCATGCGATCGATATCTTCTTGACTTTTTTCTATGTCAATCATCCATATCCCAAATAACAATACTAGTATTACTAAAGATGAAGCTGTCGCTATCACTTTCCATCCTTCCATATTAAACGTCACCGCCTATGTAAAGACTTAGAGCTTTTTCTATTATTTTTATGTGTTTTTGTTGCTTTAAATTATTGTATAATTTTTTGTTTGCATCTAATTCCAGTTCAGTTAGTTCTTCTAAATGTTCATTATCGATTTTTTTCAAAATATCTTCATATTCAATTTTTTGTTGCACTAATTCGTAATCTCTTTTGTTAATATATTGTTTAAGTTCTTCAATTTCTTTTTTCAGCTTGTTAATGTTTTCTACTAAATATTCAATCGTATTCAATCCATCAGTTTTTCTATGCGATATTGTCGCTTTAGACTCTTTGTTTACTACTTTGCTAACTTCCACAGGTGATTCTTCCAAAACTTCAACCGCAGGCTTATTTTCTACCTCTGGGGTTGAATTTTCTTCTTTCTCCCACTTAGTTTTCAACCAATTCAATGAACCTGAATTTTTATATCCGAACATTTTAGCTATCTCCGTTTGATTCTTACCTTCTGAAACTAACTTTTTATAATTCTGTTTATTTGCTTCCATAATTTTTTTCTCCTTTCGCCATTTGCGTTTAATTTGAGCCAAGTATCCTGGAGTTATTCCGAATACTTCTGCTATTTCTTGAACTGCAAGTTCGTCCGTTTTTATCTTGTTATAGTTTTCTTTAGTACATTCTAATTTAAGGCTTAATAGTTTTTGCACCTTACTGATTTCTTTTTGATTTCGCAAACTCAATAATTCTTTTTCTTTAGTTTTAATAGACTTTTGAATAGCGCAATTCTCATTGCAATTTTCTGTATCCTCGCAAGCTTCTTTGTGCATTTTATAACAGTCTGCGCATTCGCTAGCTAAATCTATAAATTGCTTTTGCAATACTCTTTTCCGTTGTTTTAGATTCTCGTCCAAGTTGTTCACCGCCTTATTTCATGCTAGTATTCCACATTGATTTCCTATTTCGCGCTGGCTTGCTTTTAGAGTTCGTTAAAATTTGCAGTTCTTTAGATTGTCTAATCTTGCCTGACTCGATTTTAAACGCTTTATATTCCTCACATACGTCGTGGCATCCAAGCATTCTTTCCTCGCATTTGTAGCATGTGAGTTTCACCAATTCCTCACCATTTTTCCACCAGGCACAATAGATGATATTTTTACTCCTTTTCCGTGGCACTTTGGGCATTGCTTATTTGATTTGTTTGTACCCTGACCATTGCAATAAATACACTTTTTACACTTCACTAGTCCACTCTCCCTATGCTTATTTGTCGCTTATAACTCAATCCACTAGCCGATGATTCAAACTCCTATCATCCGAACTAAGAAGAACTGTGTAATCCTTGCACATCTGATAAATCCTAGTGCCCGTCGCTTCGTCTATATCCGCTATGCTGTCCATATCTATTTCGCTAGATATAAGTAGCGGTAAGTTGTTTAGGTACCGATAATTGACAATTGCGTAAAGTTGTTCAATCTGGAAGTCTGTTGGTTTCTTACGGCTTTTAAATAAATCATCAATATAAAGCACAGGAACCTTTTGCATCTGAATTATTCGCTCGTTTAGCAATCCAAAATCGTCCCTTAATTCATTGAATGTTTCCACCCACGGCATGTACTGAACAGCAATTCCTTTTAGAATTAAATTGTTGCATATTGCCGTTAGTAAATGAGTTTTGCCAGCACCTGGTCTGCCTAGTAATGCAATGCTATTCTTGCGATCATTTTTAATAGATTCAAAGTTCTTCAAGTAGTCGATTGCGCATTTATAGGCATCACATATTATTTTAGGCTTGTCCTTTAGTTCGAAGTTCTGGAATCCCAATTTCTGAAATTCTTCTGTGATTTGACTTGCTTTCGCTAGATGCAGGATTCTCTTTTTCTTTTGGCATTCGCATACCTTCCAAATCTCGCCTATATCCGCCATAGCAAATGTACCGCCTTGATCTTGGCATTCATCACATTCAAACTTCTTCGGGCCTGTTGATCCAGCCTGTTTGTCCTTTTGTGATCGAATCTTTTCGACACGGCATTTTATCTCCGACATTGGAAGTCGTTCCATTTCCCCCATGTTTAGTTCCTCCTGCTACCTCACTTGCGCTTGCGTTTCTAATGATTCCCAGTACATAGTTTTCTTTTTTGTCGTGTAGCGTTGGCGACTTAATATATCTTCCTAATCCGTATATGACTTTTGCGGAACTATGCTTTTCCCAATCTTGATAAATGTTTTGGATAACTGAGTCTGCTATTTTTGCAGACTTCCTAGTGTGTTTTAATATTCCGAAAAATTCATCAATGATTTTAAGTTGAGATTCAGAATAGCGAGAACGCAAATTTTCAATTTGTAGAGATATGTCTTGAACTTCTTCTTTATCATTCTTATCATTCTTGTTATTCTTATCATTCTTGTTAGTTGTCACTTGCTTGTCACTTGCTTGTCGGTTGCTTGTCACTTGCTTGTCATGTTGCTTGTCACTATCACTATCTAATTGTTGATAACTTCCCCAATTAACAATGGTTATAAGGCTATTTCTGTTTGTCGATTCGCTTGTCAGAAATTCGTATTTTTCTAATCGTTTCATAGCTGTTCTCACATTCCTAATAGATACACCTTGTCCGCTTTTTACGACTATAGAATTTAAACTAGTAACGAATTGACCGGGAAGGGCTTTGTATTTTTCACCCTTCCACTCCCATTCTTTTTCAGTATGGTTAGCCATAATTAACAATGTAATCAAAATCACTTTTTGTTCAGGTGTGCTTTCGGTCCATATTGCCTTCTTAGTTAAGCACCTATGAAGTTTAATCCATCCTTCCATGCGATCATTCCTCTATTTAATTGCCTTAAAATGGTAAATCATCATCTGAAATGTCTATTACCTTATCATTATTAAACGGATCGCTTTTTTCTGCCGTATTTCCCTTATCGTAATTGCTTGACCCAGAACTATCTTGACTTTGGTTCTTACCTCCCAGAAATTGTACATTTTCGGCTACTATTTCAAATGTCTTAACTTTCTGACCTTCTTTGTTTTCATAGCTGCCAGTCTGTATGCGACCATCAATGGCAACATGGCTACCTTTTTTCAAATACTGAGCACACAGTTCGGCTAACTGCTTCCATGCGATTATAGTTACCCAATCAGATTCTCTTTTCCCATCCGCACCTTTAAACTGCCTTGCTACTGCAATGTCGAAAGATATTACTGCTGTACCTTGCTGCGTATATCTAAGCTCTGGATCACGCCCTAAATTTCCGATTAAAATAGTTTTGTTTATCATAATTACAACCCCTTATCTTTAGTCTGTCGCTACAACGATTTAGCTTGTAGCTATTTTTAAATAGTCTCTAGCATGATGGTCCCTATGAAAACTTAAAAGTTAATTGTTGTCGTTTATTAAGCTCCAATATCGCGTACAATTTTCATGATATTTGTGATGTCGCTTTCATTGAGTTTCTTGTATTCACTTGCAAATAAAACCATTGCATATAACCTACGCATTTCTGGTGTAACTTTTGAATCGGGCGCATTTCCTGCGAACTTGTTCTTCTTTGTATAAGTTTCAACACCGGAATCGATTAGTATTTCTCGCCACTCTTGGCTAGTTATTTTGTAATATCTCAATCGCTTATAAATTCCCATGATTGACGTGAAAGTTCCATCGAATTTAGCTTTTATATCTTTAACTGCTTTATTTCTGATTTTTTCTTTCAATGCGGTTCGCCTCCTAGTACGGATGCTGTTCTAGTTTGACTTCGAGCCCAGCTTCTGCTACCTTTGGAATAATGCCAGTTTGCTCGTAAATTTCTCTTATCATCTGTTGATAATCGCTGTTACGATAAGACAAATGCAATAAGATAATTTCTTGACACTGGCTCAAATCATTGGCTTTCAGGAATCCTTTTAAGTTCTCAAGGCTCATATGGGATTCCAAAAGCCTTTTTTTCATTCCTTCGTGTATGTATCCTGCTTCTACGTTGGCATCTAGCGTTTCTTTGATGTAATTACATTCGATCATGATGGTGTTAATGCCACTGAACTTGTATTTACAATAGTAAGTGTCTGTAAGGAATAAAATCTTATAACCTGTTGGTTTATATTGGATTAAATAACCCAACGGTTCCTGACAATCGTGTTCCGCGTCGAAAGGAAAGACTACAAACTCGCCGATAACGAACTGTTTTTTAGCGACTACAGTATTTAATCTGTGATTTGATACATTCATAGCCTGTATAGTTCCTTGCGATGCGTATACGTCAATTCCTGCGTTCAGAACGTCTTTAACTGCTTTAGAGTGGTCAAGGTGTTCATGTGATATTAAACAACCCACTATCCCTGCTAAATCAAAATCCAATCCTTTTTTAATTTCCTTCCATGGTATCCCTGCTTCAATCATTAACTTTCCTGTTGGAGATTGAAGAATATAAGAGTTACCCTTGCTACCTGACGATAGTACTTTTAGATTCATAGCTTGCCTCCTTCGCAAGGTCTTATCGATGTGCAATACTACTCTTGGCAATCAGGGCACAAGTCAAGCCAACCAGTACTCGTTTTTTCCGACTTCCACCCTATGTCTTTTTTGCCATCTACAGCATCTTGCCATGTATTAAATTTTTCATCAGTTCCTGCTCCACAATTGTCACAAATATAAGTAAATTGACCGTACTCTTTATTTATCATTAGGCTTCTCCCTTTTGCTGACTTCTTCACCCACAGCTTCGACTACTCTTGCCATTTCTGCCCATATTCCAGTAGGTTCGTATCCCCCAAACACGCAAAAGTCTTCACATGTATCTGTGTCTTTAACCTTTTTAAAACTATGCACGCATGTTATATTGTCAGAAAAACTTGCATTAGGCTTATACCAGTGACAATTTTTGCAAATGTTTTCCATCTGTATCAACCTCCCTTTGTATTGGTGGCTCTGGAAGTGGCATCCAGTGAGTAACTTCTCCGCTTTCTATCCATAACTCAAAACCTTTACTTTCGACATATGTCGCTGTTGCTATGAATCCATCATCCATGCAAACTAACACAAGTTGGCGTTCTATTCTTGTAGCTTACGGAAACGTGATCCCAACCTCCACTGAAACTAAACACAACTACAGTTGGCTTTTTGGAGCCCGAAAGATATGCCGTAGCATAACCTCCATCACGTCCAAGTACATTGATTGTCAATCGTTGATTCTTCTGGATTTCCTTTATGTCTCTCATGGCCGGTTACGCTATGATGATTACTTTCTCGTTGAAAATCTCATCATTCAAGCTCTCTACTAGGTATGCCTTGATGTTCTGCATAGCTTCTAACTTCCAAGCTCCACCATCGGCTTCAAATAGGGCGCATGCAGGACCGTTTTTCATTCTAAACACAAAGCTACTCTCTGGTTGTTCTACTTCCACAAACGTCCTGAAAGGACGTAAAGCCACTGGATTAGGCACAACAACAGTTGCTCTATTTGCAACACCGACTTTTGCAGTAACAGATTGACTGATACCATCATCGCTATATGTCTGCACTTGATCCTCTGTGATATTCCCTACAACCTTCAAAACAATCTCTTTATCTTCGTTAGCAACAAAGCAAGATTGCGCCTTAATATTAAAGCTCTCGGCATCATAGAAGTTGTCAAAACAGAAACTGGGGACCATTGCTTCCGCCTTAACAAACTGGCCTCGGCTGCAGTTGCTATTAACAGAATTGAACGCAACGACTTCTGTTGGGCTTACTACGTGCACCATCAACGTTTGGTTGGTGTCAAATCCTGACCTTAAATACTCAACCAACCCTGACAGGCTATTAACCTGAATTGCATTGGCAGTTGGCTCTTTTAAAACGTGCAGTTGTCTGTCCGAAACCTGTTGGCCATCAATTTTAGTGATCGTCGGTATTCCTAAACAAACAAGGTATTTCAGTGCTTCTTTAATCATTTCTCATTCCTCCAATTAGTTTGATTTCGATTTCTTAAAATCAACGACATTTTCTACTTTCTCGCCTGTGTCTGTAGCTACGTCTCCATCGTCGTCAATGTAATGCTGACCTTTTGCGCTAGACTTAAGCTCTGCGCCTACAACCTTTCCTGCATTGTCTCTGTCCATTATGAATTTTGTTTCGATAGATTTAGCAGGAGCTAGAGTTGATTTTGTTGCGACACTTACGTGTGCTACATCACGCTTTTCATCTGCTTTAAGAGTTAATGTAACGGTAAGCTTGCGCGCCTTTCTAGCATCTGTGTTAGGATCCGCAATGTTTTCAAGCACCTTCTGAATTTCAATGTCGATACGCTCTGCAACGCTACCGTTTGCCAGGTTTGATAGATTTATATTTGACATGGTTTACACCTCCTTCCAGTTAATATCATTGAGATATTTAATATCTGACGGTTCCATCGCTATAACGAACTTACTTCCGTTAATCTCTGCACTATTTCCGTTCTGACATTCCATGCCTTTAACTACCCCCATAAGGCGACAAACAAGTGGTCTTACAGGATATATAAGGCAACGCTTTATCTTGATATCTCTGAATGGACATTCGATTGAATTTTCATTAACAGGCTTGATGTTTGGGTTATCTCTTAGATGTTTTTTGATTAACTCAATTTCCTTAGTAGTTGCAGGGATTACTCCGCAACAGTCACCGCAATTATTGCAGTTCTTATGAGCTGGTATGTTTAGAAAAGCGTTCATTTCTAGTAACCAGGACCATCATCAATAGTCGCTTGTTTACCGGCAGAGCCTTTTTGCTTTGGTGCTTCTTTCCGCGGCTCTGGCGTTATCTCAACTTCTTCTACATACTCGACATCATCTACAGGATCAGCTTCAATATCGATAAACTCCTGATTGGCGTTTTCTTCGATTTCTACCTGTACGTTAGTCTCTGTCAAGTCGGATTCAAGTTTTTTCAAGCGCATGTAATCATCATCAATCTTCTGACTATCGATAGTCACGTCGCTATAAGCTGCTCGATAGATTGTTTTCCAGCACATTTCTTTATACCAACCGCCGACTGATTCTTTTTCACCAGTCTTTTTACCATCTTTCCAAACGTCCTTTTCTCCGCCCCAAAATTCAGTAGAGGCATGCTCAGGCTTGCGTTTCAATATGTCTTGTAGTGTGAATGTAACTAGCTTGTTCCTAGCTTCGTTGTCTTTGTAAATGTGGTAGTAGAAACCGCCAAGGATTTCTCCGCGATCAAAGGCATTCGCAACTTCAAATTCATATGTTTCGACTGGATTGTTTCTATCTTTTTTAATCACTTTAAATTTGTCGTTAGTATGCACCAGTTCAATCGCTACAGCATCTGGAACGTTAAGACCATACTTAGTTGCTTTTAGCGACTTGCCACGGTAACCTTCTATGAAACCTATCTTGTATTTACCTGAAGGTTTATCGAAAAATGGAATCATGTTAACGTGATTTGTTTGTGCTGGATCAAAACCGATTCTTGCTGCAGATACGACGTCCTCTGCCAATTCTTCCATATCAACGTTTTGCCATACTACAGGAACATCATTGCGATATTTCTCAGACTTTTTCAAACGACCTTGCTCGGCTTTTTTTAGGATTCCATCAAGCGTTACGCAATAGTTCTGCGCTAGTCGCTTCTGGAACTTAGTTAATGCAATTTCCTGACCGCTACTTTGGGAAAAGATAGTTATTACTTTGTTGGTGAAGCGCTGGGCCATTGTCTGCTCTTCTTTTTTTACTAATTGATTATTTGACATTTACTAGACCTCCTGTTAATCTTCTTTTTTATCAAAACGGACATCGCAACGGAAGTTCCAACTGTAACGAAGGGCTTCTTCAACAGTATCAGCGAATGATTTTATAAGAGTTCCTTGTCTCTCTGGATTGTTCATTTCTTTTGTTACCATCGCCTTCACTATTTGAACATTATCTTTCAACCAATCTCTTAGTGATTCCTCAGCGGCTTCTCTGATTGCTTTGCCGACCAACAATTCAAGGAAATCATAGCTGTTATCAGACCTATAAGTGGAAACATTTCCGTTTTTGTCGACCTTTTCATTCAATGCAAACGACACCGTTTTCCTAATCAATTCTTCTGTATTTCCTAAGCGAGCTAAAACAGCCGCTTCAATCTGCTTTTGCAAAATCGGCTTTACCATGTCTTCGTTGATTCCCAAATTTATCATGTTTTGCATTTGTTATACCTCCACTCTCAATGTTTTGTCTTTAGGGCTAACCACAAGCGATATAACTTGACTATTTGTGTCTATCAAATCAGTTACTGACTCCCTACCATCTATCCAAATAGGAGCGGTTACACCGTAAAAATCATTCAGCGCATTTATGCAATCCATTCCTGCGGCATATTTACCAGCAGTATTAGCATCCGCAAAAGGAACATAAGAACCGTTAGTATTAACCAATGCTTCGCAAATTTCTTGGATGCCATCATTCGTCATATTTTCCTTGAACATCTTGAACTTGACGTGCTTGAATCTACTATTTATTGAATCTTCTAATAGATTTATCTTTGCAACTGTGAACTGTTCTATTAGATACTTATGACCTTCAAACTCGGCGATCTGGATGGACAAACGCTTTTCTTCTTCCTTCAATTCTTCTATGCGCTTCTTGTCCTTCTCGGCTTGTTCTTTACCGCGAAGCAAGTCTTTGTTTGAATCGATATTAGCTTGTACAGCTTGCTTATCCGCAAGTAGCGTTGCTGTTGTGTCCTCAATTGGCTTGTCCAATTCTGTTTTTAAAGCAGAAATGCTCGCTGATAGCTTGTTGTAATCTGCACTTTGAGTGAAATCTACCTGACATGCTGGATTTTCTAGTTCGGCCGTAATGTCTGATAATTCTTTAGTTGTAAATGTAATAGTGCTTAGGTGCTTATCAATCTTTTCTTGTGCTTGTTTTGTAAATTCCTTTTGGCTCTCAATTACACCAGCATTGAGCTTGCCCTTTTTTACGTTGCTCTCGATTAAATCTATTACGTTTTTCAATCTATCTTGCTTGTAAGTTTCAAAGTTATCTTGCATTTCTTTAAGTTTGGCTACTTTATCCGATACTGGAAGTGCTTGCTTGCATGTCGGGCAAGAAAAACTTGAATTTGGTTCAACGAATTGCTCTGTTGCTATATCTTTTTTTATAGCCGATAATTCTTTCCATTCTGCAAGAAGATTGGTTCTATCATTCTCGCAAAACGATATGCTCTGCTCCCATCTGGAAATGCTAGATTTTAGAGTTTCAATCTCGCCTCTTAATTCTGCAATTTCGGAGACCTTTGAGTTCTTGGTCTGTTGAAGTTTTAGCCTATCGGCTCCTGCATCCGTTTCAATCTGCTTTTTCAATACATCTAATTGCGATTCTAAGCGATAAAGTTCTTGACGCTTTACTTGATACTCATTCGCTTTCTTATTGCTACTAGAAAGCCTTAATTCGATTCCTGATAGCATTTCCTGTTGTTGCTTTAGTTCTTGCTCGGTAGCTGTATAGCCTGTAACTTCATGAGGAATCCCAAGCATTAGTTCGTCAATTCTAGGCTTTTTGTCGTCACGCTCTTTTTTTAGCGCGACAATCTTATCGCTAGCAACTTTCTTATATTGCTCGATAGTGCGACCATTCAATAATTCAGCAAGCTTGGACAATTTCTTGTCAGAAGCAATTACTTGCTCATCCGATATAGCCTCGCCCATTTCCATAATGATGTTACGTCTTTCCTGCCATTTCAAACTGCTGTTAAAGTAAAGCGGGTTAGTAATCATTCGGAATACATTTTCATCAAGCAATTCGCCGATTTTCTTCTTATACTCACCAGCTTTAGCAGGAACTTCGTCCCACCAGTATGATGTGTTATTGCCCTTAAGAATTGGCTCTGGGCATCCTCTAGGTGTTTGCCAATCTTCTTCTTGCATCTTCTTAAGCCTTAGCGGCTTACCGTCAATCGAAAACTCCGCTTCAACTTCTGTCTGCAAGTGGTGTATCTCTTGGTTATTTCCATCTAGCGGCTTGACTTGGAATGATGTCCTGTCGCTACTGTCTTTGCCGAATAGTAGCCACAAAAAAGCATCGTAAGTCGTTGTCTTGCCTTTACCGTTAGCGGCATAAAAGAAAGCATTTTGACCGCTTAAGTCTATTAACAAATCAGGTATTCCTTTAAAGTGTTTAATCCGTAGCCAATTTAATTTAATGTTCAAACTTCTTCGCCTCCTGTTTAATAATTTTCTTTATGCTTTCTACAGATACTAAAACTTGGTATGCTGGAATGTTTAGTGCGATAACAGTCCCAATTGCCCCTGACCAAAAGCTACCAAAAAAACTTACAAATTCTTCCTGAGTACCATCCTCTTTTACTAGAATCGCTTTGATTACTTTTGATTCTCCTGACATTCCTTCGCCTCCTAATCAATAATCAAATCCGTAATCTCACGATATAATCCAAAATTCGCATTTATGTAAGCAATAACGTCTTTGCGATAGAACAGACCTAGTTGCTTTGTTAATACCGCATACTGCTCGTAATCAATCCTATAGACCATCACAACTCCCCCATTTGATTTATGAGATAATAGCTTGTATAATCGAATTGAATGTTTTGTTAAGTTTTGATTTAGTCCTGTTGTAGAAGGGCTATTTTTCATTTCCAAGTACTTTAGTCATGACAACAAATACTGCTGATCTTTACGTTCAGACTATGTTCTCTCTCTTTTCTTCTGTTTTGATATATTCGCCGCAAACAATGTTCACAGGTTCTTCTTTTGCACGAATTACAGCATATTGCTTTTTATGGCTTATGCGGATACGTAAGCCGGCATAAATTCCGAAGTCACAGCCCGCTTCAATTCCCTCGCCTGCTTTGATTCCCCAGCCTGCTTTGATTCCCCGGCCTGCTTCAATTCCCCAGCCTGCTTCAATTCCCTCGCCTGCTTCAATTCCCCAGCCTGCTTCAATTCCCTCGCCTGCTT
>Ga0136588_1000538_pt1 | contig 13762 bp, 28 predicted proteins | sample AntRauMFilla1564_FD_104782 | JGI IMG/M metagenome (GOLD analysis project Ga0136588, IMG submission 104782) | Saline lake microbial communities from Rauer Islands, Antarctica - Metagenome Filla 1 #564 | ecosystem: Environmental > Aquatic > Non-marine Saline and Alkaline > Saline | place... | reverse complement strand
GTCCGATGTTTATAGATCAGTTTTTCTTTTTATGTGAAACTGATGCGGGACACGGTGCTGAAACACACGTTATATACTTCGATGGCCTTGAGATATATATAGGGCAAGGCACATACCTCGGCTTGGGATTTATAGGCATCCACGACTTGCCCGATGCATTTGCAAATGTAAAAACAGAGCATGTATTAATATGATTAAAGTAGACAAGTTGGAGCTACCCGAAACAGAGGAAGAAGCAACGTACTTGCAATTAATGTACAACGACGAGTACGAAAACATAATATTGCGATACCTCGAACATTTTGTAATCATGTCTTCGGCATGCAACATCACAGACACATTGAATTGGCTGTGGGACCAGAGAATCTTTCCTGTTAGCTATAATAGGAAAGACGCGGCTGGTTCGATAACAATTAGGTTCACTCGGACCAAGGTAAAAATAATGATAGGATTCGAGCATCGCGACTGGTATTATTTACTTGCAACACATGCCCACAATTGGGTAATACGAGACATGGATATATTAGTGCATGATATTAAAAATGAAAGCTGAAGACTTGCCTAAAACTCGAGAAGAGATAACCTTGTGGGCACTCAAATACAGTCAGGGTCTCAACTGGCGTGACCTCGATGAGACCCTGCACATTGGCATAGTTGCCGCAACGCAGATTATACTCAACTGGGTATGCGTAGACATTGCAAAACACTTTCCTGATTTAATTAAAATTGAGTTTCTAAACCAGACCACTACTCGCATACATGTGGCAGGGGTAAAGGTGGCAGGGGGTAGCGTACCCGGAGCGATAGTAATAAACTATCTCGAAAAACACTCCATTGATGTAGAGATCGTCGGGCATTCATACCTGAGCCGCATTGAAATGAAAAACTTTTCTCATGCCCACTTAGGACAGATCAAAATAGATGATAACGAACCCAATGAGTAATCCATGGAAAAAATTGTCGGAAGCTGATATCAAAAGTCAAGCCTCCGAGTACGGGCTGCCAATAACGGCAGAGGAATTTACATTATGGATCATGGAGCACAGTGGTCGAGAAGGTGCATTATTAAGTTATTTGCAAGGCATTCATAAAGACAAAGATCTTGATGATATCGATCGATCACTGTGCGATTGGGTAGCATGGGTTAACTTTTACGAACCAAAACTGGTAACGATTCAGCAGTTCATTGGGAGTGTGTATCTTATTGATGTGTGCGATGTTATATGCATAGTAGTAGTAAAATATCCCGGTGATAAAGCAAATAGTACATCAGGTATGCTTCTGGAATACCTCATTGATAAAGAGTTGCAAAAGTGGATAGACAATTAATATTACCAAAAACACGTGAAGAGTACACCATGTGGAGCCTCGAATGGACAGGGCGTTTCCAGACACGTTACCTTGACCATCTTGATCACAACGATGAGTGCATGACTGCATTGCTTACATGGATCAATTACACAGTTGACACCTACCCGGACTTGGTTTTGATAGAACCAAGTATTAGCACGTTTAGAATAACCATTGCCGGAGTATTACTTTATAGTTGGGGTGGTAATCAAATTATATTATGCAGAAAGATTTTAGACCATCCCGAAACCAAGAAAAGGAAATTATCCAATGTCAACCATTCCAGAATCATATGAGGAATACATCACATGGATACTTGCAGGCAATGAGCACTTCGACAACATTGTCAACCATGTCGGATGTGACTTAGAGTGGTTAATAAGAAACATAAGCTGGCTTTGCAATAAACGTATTGTGAATAAAATCACACACTGCAACGAAAATTCTGGAATTGGCCCGCACTACAATGTATACATAGGCAACGGCGTTTTCGAATGCCCGCTATACGATCGCACGCTATACGATCGAAGGGTGTATAATAGATTAAAAGCGGCCATCGACCGCAATGATATCGGTGTGGAAAAAACTGGTTTACCATTGTATCACAGAAACAAGGGTTGACACAATGTCAGATAAGTTATCAATTGATTTACCAACAACAGAACAAGAGATATTGATCTGGAAGCTGGAGAATATTAACAATCGGTACCCGTTGATATCTCATTTATTACAGCTCAACGAATTTGTTCCCTCTAATGAATTCATTCGCGTAAAAAACGAATTAATTAAATGGATAGGATTTATTTTTAGTCGATGGCCAGAGCAAGTAAGTCTAAAAGAATCAGCAGTAGAAGGTGATATAAGTGTTAAATGCTTTGGTGTTAGAATTGGTGCATTCGAAGCAATAGACCTTTTGCAAGTGTTAGTACCTACACTCAATCTAACAAGAATATTTTAACAAAGAGACATATCTCTTTTGGAGATGCAAATGGCCACCTTGCCAACAAACGATATTGAGCTTACTCAATGGTGCCTTGATCCCAAGCTTACCGATACTCAAGAAATTCGCAAATGGATAGCTGACTCGGCACCGTCACTTGCAAAATACATCACAATAGGAAAATCCAAAGGTGTAATGGCAGGTGCTGGCAACTTTACAATCAGCCTATGCGGACATATCATATATTACTCTCACCACGGTCCGATAAAAGAACTTCTATTAAACTGTTTGTATGCTGGCACTCTTGGTGACCTCAACGGAGATTACCACGTTGGCAAATAGGTTGACTTCTTATTAATAATTGCTACAATGCATGCATGCAACTTAAATAATTAAGAGTGACAATGGAACTATTACACACATTCACATTTACATGTTACGACATCAAAACACTTCTTGTGGATTGTAATAAATTAAGTACCTTTACAAGCAGGCTGAATAAACAGTCTGAGAGTCACCCAGAAAGGCACTGTCCAATGAAGTACCGTGGTGATGGTTTTGAATTATTTACTGAGGCTCTGTTTAAATTGTCACCATGTGATAATCGACTTGGTGTATATGACTACAAACCCATCGAAGGGTCTGCAGACACTGGAGTAGACGCAATAGGGATTGGGCTCAATGGTAAGCCGGCCGCAGTGCAAATTAAGTACCGTAGCGATGGCACTCAGTTACTTACAGCAAACCGTGATCACTTAATGAATTTTGGGTACGCCGCACAGAATAAATACAATGTCGATCTTGCTGATCAGAACAATATGATTATTGTAACCACAGCAAAAGCACTGCACCACTTTACTAATAGTGAAATGTTTCTTGGTAAAGTACATGTGGTACATTTATCCACCTTACGTAAATTAGTCGACAATAATATCGGATTCTGGAATCAGTTCAGACGAATGATCGAAGAAACATTAGACGAATCTATCTTTTAAGTAGACCTTGCACCATTTCTTTGCTATTATATATACAACTTAAACACAAAGAGAAAATGATATGCTAGATTACTACTACCAGCAAGAAATGCGAGACATTGCTAAAAATGCAATACGCGGCCAATTTATTGCGCCGACTGGCACTGGTAAAAGTCGAGTTCAAGCAAACATTATTTCCGATGATATCATTGCCAATCCTGGGTTCGGTGTGTACTTAGTACTTACACCAAGAATTTTGTTAACTAACCAGCTAATGGATTCGGTTGCTAAGCCACTTGTAAAGCAAGGTATCAAGTTTCGTCGTGTGACTGTACACAGCGGCACAGCGGCAGAAGTTGGATTAACGCCGGAAGAAGAAGTGTTAATGTCCAAAAAAGAAAAGATACAGTACAAGAAGACATTAGGATTTTCAACTGCCGATAGCCGCGCAACTACTAGCACGCTCGTTGATTCATTTGAAAAGGCACAAGTAGGCGACCATCCGATTGTGATGTGCGGTACATACCACTCGGTGAACAAAGTAACATCGGCCACCAAAAAAGCAAACATTAGGTTAAACATTGTGATGTGCGACGAAGCACAATATGCAACACAGCCAGCATTTCATAAAAGTGTAATCGCTGTCACGAACGCAAGCAACAAGAACTTTTTCTTTACTGCCACTCGCAAAGTTACTGCAAGCGACGAAGGGCGCGGCATGAACAATGTTGGTGTGTTTGGCGAGGTGTTAGCTGAATACAAACCAATTGCAATGATAAACCAAGGTTACATTGTTCGTCCGAGGTTGCACTTTGTTGATGTAACCGGTGACAGCTCTTGTGTAGGCGAGGCAGTTATAAAAAGCTTTGATGAGCATAGGCTACACGTAAAGGGTACAGCCAAAATGCTTGTATCATGTGCTGGTAGCGAGCAACTGAAGAGCATAACATCACACTCGGCATTCGTCGGGTATGTTAGTGCAATGAAACAGCAAGGAAATCCAGTTACAGTTTTCGAAATTACTTCTGCATGGGGCGCCAATATTAACGGTGTCGAAACTGATCGAGACAGCTTTCTTGCACAGCTACGCAGTCACCGCGGGCTGGCAATTGTGCTACACTTGCACATCTTGACCGAAGGTATCGATGTTCCGGATATGACAGGTGTACTCATGTTAAGTGATCCGAAAGAATCAAAGTTCTTTCAGACGGTAGGTCGCACAACGAGACTAGACGTGCAGGATCGAGCACAGCTTGAAGCAGGTGCAATAAGCACAGCAGACCTAACGGCGTGGAACAAACCTTACTGCTACGTTATTACACCGGTCTTTAGTGACGAAGGTGCAGATCAGCGTGCAACTATCAAGACACTAATTTTAAAGATGCGTGACTATGCAAACGACATGCAAGAACTAATACTAGAAAGTCAAACGCACGGTACTCCAGACGAAGAATCATCTGACACAGTTAACGATATTGATACTAACAAAAAAAGCCAGTTCGGAGAACTGTTCGAGATAATACAATATTTTGAGAACTTGCAAAAAATCGAAAGCGAACAGAAAGTAGTTGCGTCGGCACTCGATGATGTGTTTTAAAGGTTGACGTCAGTATCATTCTTTGCTATTATATATGCAACAGTTAAGCAACGAGATACATAAATGCAACTTTCAGATTTACAGAATAGTCAGACTAAATACACACACTTCGAGTTACTTGTAAAAGCTCAGCGCCATGTTAATATCACTACAGGCTGTCCGTGGACACCGTTTGCATTGTGTGAAGAAATAATTAAAAAGCTACCGTCGTTAGATGGTAAAATACTTGTCATATCAAACATTGAATTTGCACTTGTGTTAGCAATCAAGTATAATGTCGATCCAGTGAACATTACATTTGTTGGGCTATGTGAATACTCGGTGCAACAGGCAGTTAGTGCATCGGGCAAGACGTTCTTAAAAGGCATGCAGGTAGCCGATGGAGCCAATAATAAATTTTTAGAGATGGAGTTTAAAATGAAGTTTGATGTGGTAATAGGCAACCCGCCTTACACCAAAGATGGAAATAGTAAAGACGACCTTTTTACCCCTATGTTATCTCACATACATCAGCAAGTTGATTATTACACGATTGCAATGGTAACACCAATTAGTTTAGTAACTAGCGGTGGGCACAAATCTAAATATCGAATTAACTTATGCAAAAGCGGGTATTCATTTTCTTATATAAATTTTCTTAATCAATTGTCGGACTGGGACAAAGCAATTAAAATCGATACAGTCGCTTGGATTGCTACTAAGCACCCAGTCGATCACACCATCCTTGTAAATAAGGATACGAAAATTAGCTACATTGTCGAGAGCACAACTGATTTTGTAGACGCACCATCTAAAAGTATGTACGACTTTATTATGTCGTGTCAGACCAGAAAGAAAATTACGTTAAGTCAGGGAAAGAAAATTAACAATGCGATTGACCAAGTGGTTAAAATATCAAAATCGTGCGTTGATAATTGCTTAATTGAAGATGGGGTAAAGTTTGATAGTAACAACAGCAATTGGAGAGTGGCGTTCGGGTACATGAGATGCGGGGCGATTGCCATTGTACCACCGGGTATATCAATTCCGTCTAAGTACAAGTATAAACCTTTTAACAGCGAAAAAGACGCACGAGATTTTTACGAGCATATGATGACTCCGATTGTTCGGTGCATAGTGAAGTTAACCTATGTTAGTCGCACTCTCGATAACCCGCAACTAAAGTGGGTACCGATCGTGCCGACAGAAGCGCCGGACGGTATCGGTGATGAGATATTGAAATTTATAGGAGACTTTGTGCCTTACTAATGAATATTAATATATCTATAATTTTAAAAGAATCTAGTAACAGAACACTGACACGCGGCAAAGATCGTAGCGATCAGAACGGGGAAGTTTTTACTCCGACTACACTAGTAATCGAAATACTAGAAAAACTACCCGATGATACATGGCAACCGGGTAAAACATTTCTTGACCCCACTTGCGGTAACGGTCAGTTCTTAGCGGCCGTAGCCATAGTCAAACGCGAACTAGGACATACTGACTATTTAAACACGTTATACGGTGTTGATCTTATGGCAGACAATGTAGCAGACACCAAGGCCAGATTGCTTGCTATAGCGGGCGATACAGAAGCTAACAGAAGCACATTAGAACGAAACATATTGTGCCGTGATGGGTTAACATACGACTACGGGTTCGGATCAAGTCACTTCGATAGCTTATTCGGATAACACAGACCCCTAAATGGAACTACCAATCACCGAAGAAGAACTGTTACTGTGGAAAATGGAATATGGGGACTTGGCCTCAAGTGCTAAAAGTTTTCATACACTATATCAACAGCAATTCCCCGACGCACACCCAATGGACGTTAACACCTTAATGATCGAATGGGTCAACAAGATTTGTGCAAGGTATCCAGAACACGTAAGATTTAGTGAGATAATGTGGCATGCAACGGTTCACGTGTATGTATGTGGTTTACATGTAGGAGGCTGGCAACATCATGTACTAACTGGTTATGAACCTAACTCTTTCTTAAACAATTAACGCTTGCATCTAGCTGTCTGGTATAGTATACTGTACATGTAGAGACAAAGAGATTTGATTATGACACAACTTGGACAACGAATAATTGAGAACTTGCCCACGACCGAGCAAGATATATTATTATGGAAGTTAGAGCTAGGGCCAAGTCAAGAATCGTATCGTAACCAAATGATTAAAGAAAACCACGACATACCACAGTGGATGGTTGACGAGTATTTTGTCAGTTGGCTAAACCGACTCATGCGAACAAATATGCATCTAATTTCATACAACTTTAACAATCCCATTTGCCTCAGTGTTGAATTTTGGGTGGCTGGTGTGGAGATTGGCCGCTGGCGTGATTACTTATTTGCATTTCCACACAACACAGGAGTATAACATGTTTGAATCATTTATGACGGGGACTTTGGTTGGTTTAAGTCTAACATTGTCCGTAGCGAGCGTGTTCGATAAGGTTCCTCGAGAACATCTAATGCAAGCGCAATGTGAAACAGTCAATGCCAATTTAAAGAGGTACGATACATATCAATTTGAATGTGATAACAAGGCAATCTTCAAAATGCACACAATCGACAGTGTTAGTATACCATGAGATGGTCATACTGGTGGCACAGACTAACCAATACTGGTTACGACGAATGGATGAACTTTCAAGCAGTTGATGGGCGGTTTCGAGTTGTATACAGAGACGGCAAACCCAGTCAGCGCATGGCGTACACAACCGCTCGTGACTATGCAGAGATGTTTGATGGCAAAGTGGAGTTTATAGAAAAGCATGAACTTACCAAAAACAGATGAAGAGTTCACATTGTGGGCAATACAGTACGCAGGAACAGAATATCTATCCCAAGTAAAAAAATACCACCCGGATGCTAATTACGAGAACGATATAATTTGGCAGTTAGACAAGTGGCTTGATAATATCATCAAAAATGACTTCGGTCGCATCACAGTCAGTAAAATTAACGTAACCTTAGCAGTATATGTACATGGCGTTTTACTCGGGATGGTCAGTCCAAGTGCAGTTGATCTGTTCGAACAATTATCACTTGCTCCTCTTGAAAACTCACCGTATGAAGAGAAGTTTTCATAATGGATACCATGTTTCCGGTAACTGAACAAGAGCTAACCATGTGGAAGATACAGTATTCAGACGTATGTACCGACTTTGCTACAAGTTATTACAACCAGTACCTGCGACAATGCCAGCGTCTACCTCAGCCATATCCGAAAATAAAGGAGTATTACTTAGACGATTGTTACTTCTGGCACGGCAGTAACGAAATAATAAACCGGTTACCCAGCTATGTGCAGTATCATGTAGAACAGGGTCGTTATAAAGTGTGGGTGGCTGGTGTTCCGTACTGCATACAAAGCATACACAACTTAGACAAACTGAACACGGGTCTGCATACTGCTGAACACTTATTTTATCAGCGTTTGCAAGGCGAAGGCACATTTAGGCACTCGTAAAGACCATAATAATACTCAACTCAGTTATTAAAAAGGAATACAAATGAGTTACTTGATACACAACCTACCACCTATACCAGTTAAGGTTAGAAAAGAATTTCTTTATGATCACCAAAGCGGTCACGGAGAATACGTAGATGGAATATGGGCCTCGGTAAAAAGTATCACAGGCAAAGCTCTTTACTTTGAAACACTACTGCCCGAATACGGAGCATTGTACGACAAACTTCCAATTAGTGCCTTTTTATGGCATACCGAAACGCCCGCTGGAGAATTGCTGTCGCTGGATACGTTACAGCTCTGGGATTGCTTTGATTACCACATCACAATTATTCAGAAACCTTTGCTCACACGAGCCAAGATGTTTGCCAAGGACAAGAAATTTTATCAAGGTGATTACATGTTCACCATAGATACTTGCCACAGCGACGATTCTGTACTGGACACTGGATTTAGTGAAACCGATCCCGAGCACAAATCATTTAACGTAATTAAATTGGACAATGGTCAGTTCGCGGCACAGCCCAATAACCGATGTGTATGGATGGACGCTAGTTTAATACCATCGGAAACCAAAATACCTGACTTTAAAGTATGCACACAAAACTATTCAGTTGAGGGTACCAGTAAGTGGAATGTTGGTCACACTGATGACTGGCAATACGACAGCAAAGACCATGATTGAACTACCAGTTACCCAAGAAGAAATAACTCTGTGGGCATTGACATTGTCCGGAAATGAGACTCTGAGAGATCACATTATATTAAATCTTAGGAATAATATTCATAAAATGCAACCCGGTTATGTGTTTCATTTTGAAGCTTTAATTGCATCATAGTGTACTTTGTAAACGGACAATGGCCACATTTGGTAACCGTTTCTTAATCAAACAATAATAAACTAAGATACGGTTTGAAATATGTAAGTGTAGCAGGCGTAAAGATTGACATCTGGACGGAGAAACAGATAGCGTATTTATATGATTGATTTACCTTACACAGCTGAAGAAATTACAGTCTGGAGTCTTGAGTACACGGGCCACAGCCTAAGTTACCTGCAACGGCTGTGGCAAGCTTACAACAACGTGACTATAGAGGTAGAAACAGCGATATGGATTGACCACATGCGAGAACATCACCCTGCCTTATTCCATAATGATGTTGTTGACGTATACGACCAGGATGTGCTACTGTATAAAGTAAGTAAATTATATATAGCAGGAGTATTTTACAGTGAGCAAAACCATTACAATTGAGTTACCACAAACTCCAGAGGAAGTGACTGTATGGGCACTGGAGCAAGCAGGGCTCAGTGGGTGCTTTGCTAGTCGTTGTTGGCAGCTCAAAGGTCACGCCGGTTCATATACTGAAATCTTGCAGGAAATAAACATCTGGATACTAACCATTTTGAAAAACTATCCTGGGCTGGTAAGAACTGCACCATGCGGTAACGACATACGATTGTACGTAGGTGGTGTGTATGTAAGAGATAACGTTTACCTTACTACCATGGAAATCATCAATGGCTAACACAATAACAAACATGCTGGAATATAATTTACCTAACACCCGAGAAGAGATAACAATGTGGGCGTTAGAGAACATTGGTGAGACCGAGGACTTCGCGACACGCTGTAGAGGTTATGCTCGGCAACATGGCAAAAGTAGAACACGCATTGACATGGACCGTATGATCATTGAGAGATGGGTTAATGATGTTCGTCACGAACACCCAGACCTTTATAAAGGAGTCCCAAAATACTGGCATGTGAGCATATACATCGGAGGAGTACACGTTTATGACCATGGCATCTGTTAGATACAAAATGATCAACAAAGAAACACTGTGCCATATCAACATAGTGTGTTATAGTGCATTGTAAATTAACACATCGAGGGAAAATATTATGTTCACCTTAATTCTAGCAAGAAATAATCACAAGTACAAGCCTGGTTACCCTTGGCTATTCTGGTTAAGTATACCAACTGATGCGGTAATCCTGTATAGCATCATGTGGGCGCTTAGCTATTTGTTAACTGGAACAGGATTAACATTCCTATGATTACTCTGTTTTTAGCGTGGATCAATGCCAAGTACAACCACAACTACGATGCTCTGTTCATGTGGACCGCCTCGATAGATACAATACTTTTCGTGTTTGTATGCATGATAATTAATAAATTTATTAGTTAACATGCAATTAACGGAATCTAATTTTCCTACTACACTTGAAGATATACTGGTATGGAAACTTGAATACACAAGTAAACATAACTATCGATCACAAATACTAAGCCGGGCGTTAGCTGAGCACGATCTTTCACACATAGAGTTCCTGGGCGCCAGGATTAGCAAGTGGGTAAAGATAGTACATAACAAATATCCAGACATGGTCGGAATAGAAAAATCCGAATTAGCAAATGAAAATGGCACCCTGTACACCATCAGTATAGCAGGCCAGTGTGTAGACACATGGAATGCGGTTGCGGTTCAAAGTCTATATCTATATGACTAGCTTAGCAAGATTATAACCTTTAAGGCGGCACAATGATTTTACCTCACACTGACGCTGAGCTAACCATGTGGTTGCTAGAGCATACTGGCATCAAGCATATCATGTTAGATGAATATATCGAGTCTGTAACCGGTATGACACCATTATTGGCCTACTTGAACCATCCCGACTATATTCCTCACTATGGAAACTATGTCGAGTGGGTTGAGCACGCAGTTAAAAGGTGGACATCCCTATGCTCAGTTGGGTACGTGGAAACACTGCTTAATGTTATATACGAAATAAGACTGTGTGACTTGTACTTGATGAACATTATCTGTAGCAGTAACGACCCGGATGGCACGAGACTGACAGCGGATGGTGACCATTATTCACATAGCTTACTAAACACCATTAAAAGAGACTTAAATATGCCTGTTGTAAACTTTTTATAGAAAAATCATTTTCCACGTGTGAAATCGCTATGTGTACGCACGTATTTCTCTCATGAGATACCCACTAAATACCACCAAAAACCAGCCAAAAAACCTCAATATATCACACATGATACCACCGCTACACCGCACGTAAACAGTAGTCTGTAGCGGTGGTAAACATACCCCTCCAAAACCCTCGATAGCGAAATGCACCACTTTTTAGTGTTTTACGCCATTTAATTCAACATAAATAAACCTTTAAAACGCTTGCTTCTCACGTCGACATATAGTATACTTTTTACATACTAGCTAACGGTAGAAAAGCATGAAAAATAACGAAGTAGAAATAACAACTGAGCACGAACTGAACATGTTTCGCATGGCCAGCTTGCACAACTTATCGTTTCGAAACGACGAACACGACTACTCGACCATGTTGCCTGAATTAGCAGTAATTGCAATAAGCGGATCAGCCGCTGATGACCTATGTGACGCCGGCAACGTGATAGTAGACAACGTGGAGTTTGCTCAAGGCAACCGCGTGATAGTCAAGTACACAATTGAAAACGTAGTAACGGAAAATGGTATGTCGATTGATGATGTGGTTGTTATTGTCGAAGGTGAACTGTTCTATTGCAAGCCACATCGCAGTACCAAGCCAGAAGTGTCAACAGGATACTATGCCTCTTTGCCAGGGAGTTTCCGAATACAAGCCGACAAGGTCACATTCCAGGTTGCAATGCATGACTGAACGAGTAGAGTTGCCACTGACCCGCGAAGAGATACTGATGTGGAAACTCACCGTTGCCCACATACCGTTTGACCTATACTGTAGGTACGAGGCATTTAAAGTTGTAACTGGCAATCATGACGCAAGCAATGAAGACTCTCTAAACCTATACCTAGAAGAAACAAACAGAGTTAAAGCATGGGCCATCGAAATCAATCAATTGTTCCCGGACTTGTGCAAGTGGGTCAGAGACATTGACGATTTTGAACTGTACGTATTCTACATAGCAGGAGTTAGAATACATGATTGAACAAGTGGTACTCCCGACCACACGCGAAGAGATACTGATGTGGGCGCTGGGCAATCAACTAGCCCCAGATCAAAGTTACGCTCGATGGCATGCACTGGAGTACGGAGAATTTGTAAGCGATTTGTCGCAAGCGAATCATGCTGGAATCAGTGCGAAAGGCGCACACTTGGATAGACTACAGCTATACACAACGGAACTTAAACGCATACGAACATGGGCAGAACAAATGGTTATCCAGTTCCCGGAGTTGACAGAGGTTCGCGTGAGTACACTTGGCGCTCGAATTTACGTGGCAGGAGTATACATAGTATGATAGATTTTCCAGTAACAGATGAAGAACTCACAGTGTGGATGTTGGAACACAGTGGTGATGTCATCAACTTCTTGGAAAGCTTCTATGTGATATGGCACGATCGTAACTGGAGAGACGCTGAGTATGCACGCGAACACGCAACACACATATTCTTTTTAAACAGCAAGAAAATGCTCGATTGCAATCCCGAGTGGTTTACCTGGAGGAGAAACGGCCTTCACATTTTCATTCGCATGCAAGGCATGCCGTGGGTTGCTCAATCATACAGTGAATTCGATGATATACGTGGCATGCAATCTTTGGATCGATCAAGTAGCGAAAATGTGTTCTATGCCGAAGTAGTCCGCCTATGCAAGGTCTACAATAGGGTCAAGCGCACTGACAGGAAATCGTAACATGGACTTACCAACCACACCCCAAGAGATAACCCTGTGGGCATTGGAGCATTCAGGAAACCAGATCAGTTTCCGCGCACGCTATCTCAACTCACGTGGACGCGGAAGGGTTGTCAGTGACTACCTTGCTATTGCACTGAGGGACTTCGATAAATGGCTAAACATGATGCGTCGTGATCACAGCATACTGTGCCAGACACGACCCGGGTACACCAATGCACGATTGTACATAGGTGAAGTTTATGTTCTAACATACGAAGCACACCATGAAGAGTAGAGATGATTTTCACGACCGTGGCATGACACTGACCGCCCCCGGATCCAACTTGAACTTGCCACTGACCCGAGAAGGAATAATGATGTGGAGTTTAGCACAAGAACCTAACAAGATGTTCACTGATGTGGCCTTGTCCACCTTGCACAGTTATAGTGGACGCACCGCAGTTCTGGTATACGAGATCATGCTGTGGGCAGAGACAGTACATGCGGAGTTCCCAGATCTTTATCAAGTAACGGAAACTCGCCACCCCAAATCCGGACTGTGGCAAGACATCATATTCATCAGCGGAATCCCCACTGCCAACGCAGACCCAATTGAAACAATAATGGATTACCCATGAACAAGCTGGACTTGCCCCGAACACGCGAAGAGATAACAGCATGGGTACTGAGCCAACCACACAACAATTTCACGTTTACCAATGCACAAATACAAAAAGAAAATGGTCAACTGCTCACTGTGGACAAGGAGAT